>ERZ1292625.652-Hain-H41-01um-R1-652-length-49516-cov-10_pt1 | contig 49516 bp, 77 predicted proteins | sample MGYA00564400_ERZ1292625 | MGnify/ENA primary metagenome ERZ1292625 (study PRJEB36523, sample SAMEA6512639) | groundwater metagenome | collected 2019-01-08 | study: AquaDiva: Metagenomics assemblies of 32 groundwater samples
GCCATAGCCATAGCCACCGCCATCGCCATCGCCATCGCCATCGCCCTCGCCATCTCCGTAGCCATAGCCATCGCCATAGCCATAGCCAGAGCCAGAGCCGTGCGCTAGGTTGTCGGCCACTTGGGTGTCCTCAAGAACGTTGCAGCAGCAGCAGAGCATGGAATAATTTCCAGGCACTCAGTCAATTCAATCTCGGGCACCGGCTCGGAGATGCGGGTATACGTAGCATCACCCGGCTTCTGAGACAGTTCAGATAGCGTATTGGCCCCGCGCCATCGCCACACTCGCGTGGCGTCGAGCAACGTGCGGACCATGCCGGCCCCGCCCGCCTTGAGTACACCGACGTGCACGCCCGCGCTTCGCGTACGTACAATGACGACCCCGTCTGGGCTTGGGGTAGCCGCCGCTTCCTGAAGAACGAATTCCTTACCGTCAATCACAACTTTCTTTCCACTACACGTCATGGGGTCTCCTTGGTTTCTGGTGCTGCGAATTTCATGTCACCGGGCCCGTCGGGGTGACAGGCGTCATACCCCAGGATGGCCCGGTTAAGGTAGTCTACTTGCTCTGCGAGGGTAAGCCGGTACACCTCGACAATGTGGATGGCCCGGCCGTTGGGGTGTGTCACCTCAACAATGGCCTGGAAAGCTGGCTTAGGGTCCATATTCGCCCCACTCCGGGTGCTCGGGCTCGGCATCGCGGTCGATAGTGGCCAGGCCGGTCCAATCGTAACAACTGGACGCCACGACTAGGCCCCTTGGCCCATTTAATATAGCCCAACCCTTTATCTTACTACAACCTGCGAAGTATACCGGAGCATCAAGCACGTAATGGTGGTAGGTCCATACAGGATTGCCGGCCCCAATACCAAGTAGACGGTCGCCGGGCAGGCACTCTGACATTGTAAGGGCCATGCGCTTCACAGCCTGCCCCCCGCGTCAAGCACAACCGCGGCGTTGTGCCAATTCTTGCCAGGGCCGTCGCAATGCGCAGTCCACAGGTCGCGCAGGCCCCAGTTACCCACCAGGTCGCCCGGGTCCTTGACGATGCTTTCCATGCCCTGCATCACGGCGTTATACGCCCGGTCGTAGCTATACCGGCCCTCGTAGTATGCATTACCACTGAGTAGCTTTTTCCAGGTAGACTCGTTACGAGCCAGTACCGCGCGGGCACCCACGACGTCGTGATTGGTAATGATGGCCACTGTCTCCTCCTGTGTGGCTTTCCACGACTCTAATCCTGCATAGCCATAATCCACACACCGCCGGGCCAAGTCATATACCAGATTGGTAATCACTGGGTGAGCCAACCACGCGTTGGATAGCGTACGATACTCGATACCGTGCTTGGGAAGCCGGTACTCGCCCGGCAGGCCGTAATATTCGCGGCGCACCGGGTTGTCTTGGTTGGCAAACAGGCTAACGCAGCTGACAGCGAGAATGCTGTCCAGCGCCTTAATCACGTTGGCCAGGGCAGCGGGCCGCTTCTCTCCTACGTGGTGGGCACACCCAAAGTGAAGATGGCCCCCCGCGAATCGAATGGGCACGTCACGGCCGTGGCGCTTGTTACCCTCAAGACCATAGATGTTGAGGCTAGGCATGCACCCGAATTCGACGTGCTTCTCCTCTGCCGAGGCCAGCGTGTCATGGTTGACAGGCAGCACCGAATCGAGGGAAAGCCGGGCGCGGCGGTCGTGCGCGATTGCCTTGGCGTGAATCAGCTTCAGGCCGCGCTGGATACGGTCAATCACGTAAGACAGGCAATTGCCTGACTGGACCGTAAACTCGGCCTGGAAGCCGTCCCAGTATTGCTCGCCCTCGGAGACGAGCGGCGTGGTCGGCTTGGCGGGCAGGAATTGCCACGCCGGTATGACAGCACCGTCGCCGTCAACCACGAAAATCTCAGGGTCGCAGCCGACTTGGTAATCCAGGCGCATCGCCGATGAAGCCGGGTTGCCGTCGCGCCACTCGTTGTATTGCGCGAGCAGCTTCTCACCCTGGCGCCCCGTGAGACGGCGCAGGGCCGTATCCTTGGGCACGTCAATGAATTGGCGCCCGGCCGGCTTGAGCGGGTTGACAAAGGTCAGGGTCTTATCCGTAACCTTCCACGACGCCGACACGGCCTGGACAACCAGGAACGGGGGCAGGCGCGAGTCGGGGGCTAGGGGCTGCAGGACAAGCGTCTCGGTCGGGGGTAGCAGCGCCGCGGTTGTGTCGTCGCCTTTGTATAGTCGGCGAGGCTTCTTAACTTCAGGGTCCATATTCGCCCCATTCAGGGTGTGGGTTGTGGTTGGGTGGGCCGTAGCCGACGAGGTAGCAGGCAGCGCCACACAGCTCGCCTACGCGGTATACATCATCGCCCCCCTTTAGCTTGGCTAAGCAATCGTGATAGCCGTACCTAACATAGTCCAAGGCCGCGTTGTCACTAAAGACAAACAGGTGAATGCCGGTGTAAGGCACCACTTCGCCGACCTTGATGCGGGTGATTGTCAGGTCTTGGTAGTGCAGTGCAGTCACAGCGGGCGCCTCCGGGCAATAGCGCCCATAATCAGGGCAATGGCGACCATCATGAGGGCCAGGAAGGGGCTCATGGTTCGTCATCCCCCGGTCCGAGGTAGCGGACGTTAACCGTCGTCGGCGTCATGGGCCAAAGAAGGAACACAAATAGGGCAATCCACAGTCCGATACTCATTTGCGTGTCCTTTGGGTCTCACGACGCCACATGTAGCGGCATTCGCCCTTATCGTCAAGGGGGATGGTGACGAAGTAGCTCTGGTAGTCGGGGGTCGGCGTGGCGGTGTGGCGGTAGCAGAGCTTGCGCACCGGGCACACCTTGCCGTCCGGGTCCTCGCCATTGCACATGGTGATGTCAGGCAAGGGGCCTCCGGAACCAGGCCAGGTCGGCCTGGGTGTAGGTGAGTGTGGGGGTGGCGTAAAGTGGTCTCACTTGGCAAGCCCCTTAACTTCGTCCCACGTGCCAGGCTCGGGTTTCTTCATGTTACCTCCGTGCAACGCTGGGGCACGACCCCAGAGCCGGCGTTACCGGGCGTTGCGGCTACCTCCACGGGGGATTGCAAGGCCCCACGCTATCAACAGTAGCTGCTACCAGACTACGTCTAGTCGTTTACGGATTGCTCCGTTTCACCCTACTGGGATCTTCAGAACGACAGTAACCTACCTAATCTCCACTCCCTGGCAGGCATTAAGGAATCGCTCCCTCTTGAACCGCGGGTTACGCGCTGCAAGCGCATCCGCCAGGTCGCGTGCCACAAGCTCCACGGTCTTACGGCCGGTGGGGCCAGCGAATGCCCATGTGGTAGCCAAGGCGTCGGCGATGACTTGGTAATCCTTGCGGGTCATCGCAACGCCCCCAGCAACGCGTTCGCCTTGTAGGTCAAGTCAGGCCGGCGCATCCTCAGGGATTCCAGTAGAGCGCGGGCTGCACACTGCGCAGCCAGCCGAGGCCGTCGCATGGCGTAGGTACAGGCCAGGTCCATTTCACACAGGAATGTCAGCATGTTAGCCCCTCCATTTGTAGTTGTCGCGGTAGTCGAGAGCCAGGCAGAGCCACATGACTCGGAAACACACCCACCAAAGCCGGTAAGAGCCCTCGTTAACGCTGTATTCCATTGGTACCCCTCCGAGCCACCACTAAGACCCTGAGGCTTAGTAGCAGGTCGGAAGGCCCCGTTGTCATCATTGCCGGCTGCCCGGTTAATGATACGGGGTTCGGTCAGTCCTCCGTCCGTCGTGCTTTGCGCGCCTCGCCTACTGTTACTTCCGACATTTCACCGGGGTATGAACCCGATATTCAGCCTAATACTAGACTCCGTCCAGCTTGCACCAGGCCTAGGTGGGACACGCCGCTGCGACTGGCCCGGGGCCAGCGATACTCGGTTGTCGGTAATATCATGTGTTCTTTCGCCCTGCGGTTCCGCTCGTCGCGGCCCTTACCTCGGGCACCCACACAACCGTTTCGCTCCTTGGTTCGCACGTTCTACCTCACCGGCATGTCCGGTGGGGGTTCATGTGCGCCCGCATGGTGGCGCTGTATCTTGCGGCAGTAGCTCTCACCCGAAGTAGCCCGGAGATGTAACTCCTGGTTTTCGATGCGCGCTCTGCACTTGGCCTGACCCCGCAGGGAGCTAGCCCATCCTAGTTGGAACGGTTCCGGTCAACCGGATATCCCCGCTGTGACAACATTCAGATGCCACGAGTTGTAACCCTCGTGGTAGAACCTCACGGTAGCGCCATTCAAGGACGCAGTAGGGTACCGAGTATCTGCGAGCGCAGACTAGGGCCTGGACAAGCCAGCGGTCTAGAAAACAGGGGTTCGAAACCCACTCGTCGTTTCCGTGCAAACCAGTTATTCAAAGGCTGGGCCAAGTATTAAAAGCGCGTAACCACCGAGAATCGCTACACCGCCCCGAATTGTCCGCTCTTGAGCAATGGCAACCACCATGACGCCAGCGTCATACCAGCAATCGACACTTGCGACGTATGGCCAAATAACCCAGCAATAGCCAGCAGTTGCCAGTATCAGAAAACTGAGGGTCATAACTCGGCAAACCTCAGAAAACTGAGAGTGGTTACTCATCCGACGTATCCTCACCTTCGCCTACAGCGTATCCGTTGAGCTTCAGAATCTCGCGGAAGTGACGAATCGTTGCGCACTCCCGGCACGCGCTGATTGTGGTTGACATTCGCAGCGAGGTGTGCTTAGGGGTATGGCTGAGATGTCGTGGTGTAATTGTGTGGTATGACACTTGTGTCATAGTGTAGAATTATAGTATGACAGGCTGGTCATAGTGTAATTGCGCACCCTCCTACATACACAATTACACACCCCTAAATTCATCAACGATCACAACGAGATGGCGTGTCAAGGCCAATCGCTATGACATCGGTGTCATGGTGGCCTGGCGACCGGGTGGTTTCCCCTTTGGCATGATATTTGCAGGGGGGCTTACATATCCCACCTCGAAACCGTATTTTCTAATTCCCGGCCCCCTTTTCCAGGGTCGGAATGGTCCTTTCCCTAGCCATGGATAATAGTTACACGGCGCACCCAAAGCCCATTTTTAGAGAGCCTCTGGGTCCGGGGATTGTAAGCCAGCGTACACCTATGGCTTTCCTGAGTAATTACATGTAATTATAAAATAGTTAAAAATAATGCTTGACAAGATTTCACAAAATGAGTATAATAGACCTCTGCTCACCTGAGAAGAGAAGAGAGTGGCTCTCGCCTCGCTCGGCCAGCGACGGTGCTACAAGCCGCACCGCCGCGAGTTACCTAAAGTTTTCGAGCAGCGGAAGCAGAAGCCCTCAAGCGGCGTACGCCTAGACCGAATGAACACTTACGTCCCGGCTATCTTCTAACACTAAGAACCCACTGTTAAGTGGGGAATGCGGGTGTGAATCCCACTAGCCACTAAATTCAGAGCCGCCGCGATCAAGTGAAGCCGGCCTCCCTCCAGGAGGTTCTTAGGTTGAGCTGGCAGGCTCCTCCCCGCGAGTATGTATGAGCCTAGACGAAGCACGAGCTGCCGCTGTATTCGAGCACAAGCACCGGGTGGTGCGCATGGCCGATGAGCTGGATAACCTCATCAAGCTGGTCACCTTCGCTCGCGAGTCCGTAGAGACTGAGATCTTCTCCGGGGTCGGCTATGCCAAGAAGGGCATGACTGACAAGGACATCAAGAAGGTCAAGGACCTCGCTGCCACCTGGAACTCGGTGGTGGAGTCCAAGATTCGATTCGACCGGGCAGCCAAGGCCATGGCAGATGCCATGACCCCCGAGGAAGAGAAGGCTGCGGTCATCGCCTACATCAAGGGCGCTGAGCCTGCCGAGCGAGCCGCCATTCTATCCGCCATCAAAGTGTGGCAAGCCCGTCAGGAGAAGCCGGATGCAGATTCTGACTCGGGCAGCTAAGCCGTCGGACCTGAACTTCGTCTATGACTCCTGGATGAAGTCCTGGCGCCTGTCCAAGTGGGCCGGCGTAATCCCCAATCACCTCTATTATGACACGCAGCGCACGCTCATCGATGACCTCTTCGCCCGAGGAATGCAGGTTGTTATTGCACACCCTTCTGACCAGCCAGACGTTATTCTGGGGTATGCGGCTGGGGAAGTCAAGGACGGGCAGACGGTCCTCCATTACGTATACGTCAAGGACCCCTTCCTCGGTCTGGGAATCGACAGTCTCACGGTTGGTGCTCTCCCGGGTCTAAAGCCCGGCTTCATCACCCACAAGATTAACACTAAGTATTGCAAAGAATGGCGCCACGTACCCGAGTTGTGTCGCAGAAAGGCGTTGTAGTGAACGAGCCTGCCCCCAAGGACCGGCGCCTGCCGCTCCATATCGTTGTCTTCAACCAGATGACCCTGCTCCCCGGCATGTCCAGCATGTCCAGCTCCTGCGAAGCCGGAGCCCGCCGTATCGACGGTGGCCGCGAATTCAAGCTGCCCATCCCGTTCCTGGACCCAATCAACCGTACCATCTGGATTGAGGGTCGGGAGTTTCCCCTGGAACGCGTCCATTACTACGAGCGTGCGCGCATCGCCCCCACCCGCGTGGACCCGCCCGCCCCCGACCTGACTATCGGGCGTCGCTCCACTCCTCTGTAACTTGTCTAGACCAAAGAACGATAGCTGCACAAAGTGCCGTGCGCCTAAAGATTCCTCCCACCACTGCTGGTGTAGGAGCTGTCAGGCCATAGTTCGAGCCAAAAGTCACCAAAAGACCTACGGACGAGTTAGGGCTAGCATTCTTAAGAAAACATACGGAATATCACTGGTTGCGTATTTGGCCCAATTTCAGTTCCAAGGCGGGCGTTGTACAATTTGTAGGGCCGCCGAGGTACCGGGCAGAGGAACAACTAGGGCACTAGCCGTCGACCACTGTCACAAGACAGGCAAAGTTCGCGGCCTATTGTGCTCTAAGTGTAACACGGCTTTAGGTAAGTTTGATGACGATATCGTTACCCTCAATAAGGCAATTAAATACCTTAAGGATTACGCCTAGTTGTCACACCTGTTCAAGAAATTACACCAAAAGGGTGTTGCCGCTGACACGGACCGGACCAAGTGGGACGCCCGGGCTGCTGCCGTCTACGAAGGCGCACACAAGAAGCAGCGGAGTTTGATTGATTCGGCCAAGAAGGGGTACAAGTACCTCTCCGTGCGCTGCCCCCGCCGCGCTGGCAAGTCCTTCGGGATGACCGCACTGGCCCTGTGGCTGGGCGAGATGCGACCCAACTCGCGTATCCTCATCATCTCCCTGACCCTCAAGAGCACCAAAGAGAACTACTGGTCCGGGGCCCCAGGCGGCATCTTCACCCAGGGCAACCGCTACGGTCTTGAGCTTAAGTACAACAATACGGACCTTACTTGGGTCCACCAGAACGGTTCTCGCGGTCGTCTGGCGGGCGCAGAGACCATCGCCGACATCGAGCGCATTCGCGGTGCCATGGCCGAGGCAGACCTCGCCATTGTCGATGAGTGTAAGTCTTTTGCTCCAGACCTGCTTACGGAGCTTATACGTGACGTGCTCCAGCCCGGACTGATGACCCGTGATGGAATTATGGTTCTCGGCGGCACTCCTGGGTCTATTCCTTTCGGTACTTTCTTTGATGCGACTTCTGAGACGGCAAGAACGGACGACGGCCGCCCTACGTGTGTGCCTGTCAACGATGAGACAGGAACTGCGTACGCGCGGCTATCTAAGGACGAGCGAGCCGAACTCTGGCGACTCCACACCTGGACAATCGAAGACAACACGGGGGCCCCCCGTCAGTGGGTTCGGGCGCTAAGCGATAAGAAGCGCGAGGGTTGGTCTGACGACCACCCCGCCTGGCGCCGCGAGTATCAGGGCGAGTGGGTTACCAACGCGACCGACCTCGTCTACGCCTGGGCCACGCACAAGAACAAGGATGACAATTACGCCACCTGGCATCCCAAGCGCTCCAAAGCGAACCCGGCTGGGCTTGACCCTGCTGAGGGGCCTTGGCGTTATGTGCTGGGGATTGACCTTGGCTATGTGGATGATTCGGCCCTGGTCCTGTGTGCGTACTCTGAGTCGCTGCGTGAGATGCGCCACGTCTACGACTTCAAGGCGCCCGAGATGACCGTGGACATGTTCTTTGATGAAGTGTTCAACGTGATTGAGAAGTTCGGCCGGCCCGACGCCATCGTGGCAGACACGGCGGGTGGCGGCTCCAAGATGCTCATCGAGACCCTAAACCAGCGCTTCGGCCTGGGCATTGAGCCCGCCAAGAAGTCTGAGAAGCAAGACCATATCGAGCTTATCAACTCTGACTTCTCTGCGGGCCGTATCAAGATTATCCCCGGCTCCGACCTGGCCCACGAGCTGTCCGGGCTCCAGTGGGACCTCTCGCGCGAGTCCAAGATGATTCTGGCGCGCACTGGCCGGCTCCGCGAGGACCCCAGCTGCCCCAACCATCTTTGCGACGCCCTGCTTTACCTCTACCGCTACTGCCACCACTTCTGGTCGGCGGCTGCCTCGGGCCCCGGCGCCGAGCGTGGGACCACCGAGTGGTGGGCTGAGTACGAGAAGAAGCAGCTGGAGAACGCCATGGCCCGACGCAAGAACAACGGCCGAGACCCGCACGGCCTCATGAAGTGGTCACAAGGACGTAATCCGTGGAACAATTAACGCCCGCCGCCCTGGCCGACTTCCTGCGCGTCCTCGACAAATGGGGCGTGACCGAATTCACGTGCCCCGCGTTCGGCCTCAAGCGCCAGGACTCCGGCCACGACCAGCAAGACCTGGTCAACCGCGTGGCCCCGGCGCCCCTCAAGAGCCAGTGGGAAGACCCCAAGCTCTGGCCGGGTGGCAAGCCGCCCGTGTTCCCCGGCGCCAAGGATAAGGTCTAGTGTACGGCGAAAACCCAAAGAAGTCGCCCGGCACCCCCCGACCCACCATCGGCTGGTGGAAGAGTGAGTACGACGAGAACGCCCGCCTGGGCATGACCGACGAGGAGGTCGACAAGGCGCGTGCTGACTCCCTCCTGGACACAGTACGAGGTCTTGAGAATGTACAGCAAGAAGTCCACCAGCAGAACCTTTGGTCCGCCCAGTTATACTCAAATCGCGAACTTGCCGCCTTTGATTGGGGAAACAACTCTCTATACCATGCCAGTCTCCAGCCGGTGTCACGTACTGGAGAGAACCTTGTTCTCATGGTGGTTGACACGCTCGTTTCGCAGGTTGGAAAAAACCGACCCAAGGCCCGACCACAGACAAGGGGCGCGTCTTGGAATCTGCGCCAGCAGGCTAAGCGCCTAGACAAGTTCCTCTACGGCGAGTTTATCCGCAACCGGGTCTACGAGAAGGGTAAGCGCGTGTTCAAGGACGCGTGCATCTTCGGGTTCGGCTCGCTTTATGTCTGCATGGACGGCGGGCGCCTCAGCATCGAGCGGGTGTTCCCCGACGAGCTGATTGTGGACCAGATGGAGGTCGTGGCCGCCGGCAAGCCCCGGCACGTCTATCGCCGCCGAGTGCTCCCCGTTGAGGTCGTAAAAGCCTCTTGGGGGGAGGGCCAGGGCGAGGACCTCGTAGACGAGCTAGACGCCATCGCTCGCCATACGGACTATCTGGACTATCGCGCCGTGGGCTTAGGCTATGTGGTGGTTGTCGAGGGTTGGCAGTTGGCCACCCCCACCCAACCCGGCCGCTACGTGTGCGCCGTGCCCGGGCGGATGCTCGCGGACAAGGAGTACGCTCTTGAGGTCGCGCCGTTTGTTAATTTCCATTGGCAGGAAGCCCTCTCTGGTTTCTACGCGGCCTCGGTCGTCGAGCAAACACTCTCCTACCAGATTCGCCTTAACGAGATTAATGATGTCATTCGTGATGCACAAGACATCATGGGGCGTCCCCGCCTCCTAGTTGCCGAGGGTTCGCGCGTTAACCCGCTCGAAATCGACAACGTCGTGGCGCGAATGATCAAGTATACCGGGATTAAGCCCGAGGCTGTCACCTGGCCGGCCGTTTCTGCCGAGCTTTACAACGAGCGTGACCGCCAAGTGCGCATTTGCCTTGAGCAATTCGGCATCTCGGCCATGGCGGCCAAGGTTGCACCCCCCGCCGCTGCCCGTTTTGACTCCTCGGCGGCCTTCCGCGAGTTCAACGCCATCCAGGACGACCGTCTAAGCGACCCTGCCCAGCGGTTTGAGCGCTTCTACCTCGATCTAGCCGAGGTTATGATTAAGGTTCTGCGTGCGTCGGGTGAGAATCCCAAGACCACGTGGATGTCCGGTGGTAAACATGGGGGCATGGAGGTCATTGACTGGGCCGAAATCGACCTGGAAGACCACGCGTACGTGCTTCAGCTTGAAGCCACGTCCGTTTTCGATTCCACCCCCTCCGCAATCCGCGACGATCTCGAAAAGCAGCTGGCTATGGGGACGATTACCCCCGAAGAGTACCGCCTACAGCTGTCACACCCCGATGACCAAGCAGAGCTATCACTCCAATCCGCGGCTGCGGCCGATATTCGGCGTGTTATCGACCTTCTGGAGGGTGGCGAGTACGAATCGCCCACGCCAATGCAGGATTTGGTCTCTGGCGTTCAGATGGTTACCCTCGCTGCGCTTAATCTCAAGCAATACGAGGACGTTGACCCCGAAATTCACCTCAATTTCCTAAACTGGGTCACGGCCGCGCGTAATCTCCTCTCAATCGGCGAGGAGCCCCCGTCGCCAGTGGAAACCGCGGACGTTATGCCCGGCCTCGGTCAGCCCGGCATGCCGCCGCCCCCTGGCCAACCCGCTATGCCCGGAATGGGCGCTGGATTCCCTGGCGCACCGGGCCCCGCCGCAGTTCCGGTCCCGGAAGCTGCCGGCATGATTCCCCAAGGATAAAGAATGAGTCAAGAGAACGAACCCCGCGCCCCCTGGCAACCCACTGCAATGGATGAGTCTGCGGAGTCGGTGATTCAGTCACTAGAGGCCGAGCAGGCCGCGGCTACTGTCGCTGCTGAGCCTGCCCCGGAGCCTGAGCTTGGGACTGAAGCGCCGCCTGAGGTGCCGGTGGTCGAGGCCGAGGCGAAGCCAGAGGACCGCGGCATTGAGCGCCTGGTCGCCCGCGAGGTAGAGCTTAGGACCAAGGAGGCGGGCATTGACGCCAAGCTGGCCAAGGTCACCGAGTACGAGGCGCGCATCAAGGAGCTGGAGTCGCGGCAGATGCCGGACGACCTGGCCTTCAACCTGCGGACTAACCCCACCGAGGCTCTCGAAGCCATGGGCATTAGCTCCGACGACCTGGTCCGGCGTGTTATCGCGGCCCGCCTTGGCGACCAGGTCCCCGAGAAACTTAAAGAGGAGCTGCATCGTGACGAGACGCAGCGCCAAATCCACGAGCTGCAGAAGCAGATTAATCAGCGTGACCAGGCCGCCGCGGCCCGGGCCTTCGTTGACCAAGTCAATGCCGGCGCTCGTGAGTATGTGACGAAGGGTGTTGGCGAGCATGCACCCACCGTGTCCCGAGTGGCTAAAGCTAACCCCGAACGCGTGTACCAGGAAATCTTGGCTGAGATTTCTGCGGATGCGCGGGCGAGGTCGGCCCGGGAGCCCAACGGCGCGGTTCTGCCCTACGAAGAGGCGGCGAAGCGAGTGGAAGCCCGATGGGCTGAGCTGGCTAGCACCCTCACCCCAGCGAGTACGACTGCCCCCGCGACGACTGCATTGGGAGCGAAAAATGGTACCCCCCAGCCGACAATCCCCGTTGTCAAGCCCCCCGAGCGACCCCTGGCTCCCTGGCTTCAAGCCAAGGACGCCCAAGAGGACGCCGGCCTGAAGGCTGCGATAGCGGAATACCGACGTCTCGAAGGCGTCAAAACGAGATAATTTATGGCATCAGCATCTACCATTGCTGCGCTCCAGAAGATGTTCAAAACCGTCTATATGGGTCGCGACCTGTCCAACCAGGCCAAGCGTAAGACTACGGCTTACGATATGGTCCGCAAGCTGGACGATTTCTACGGGGCGGACATCAAGTTCCCCTTCAACTACGCCCTCCCGGTGTCGGTTTCTCCGAACTTCCAGACGGCGCAGGCAACCCCCCTCGCGTCGAAGTTCGACAACTGGGTGCTCACCACGCGCAAGACCCTGTACGGGTTCCTGACCATCTCTGCCGAAGCCATGAAGGCGTCGCAGAAGGACATCGGCGCGTTCCTTCGCCTCCGTCAGAAGGAGACGAACGAAATCCTTGCCTATATGAAGATGGTCCTCGGCGGCCATGCATTCTGGGGCGACGGCGCGGGCAACCTTGCCCAGATTTCGGCGGTCACGGGCTCCAACCCGTCCACCGACATCACGGTCGCGCAGAACGACGTCATCAAGTTCCACCTCAACCAGCGCCTGGTGTTTGCCACCACGCGTACGGGCGGAACGGTCAAGGCGTCGGTCTATTCGGTCACCGCACTCAACCGCCAGTCTGGTGTTATTAACATTCTGCGGACCTCGGGCGCGGGCGCGGGCACGGACCCGGCGGTCTCGGATTACGTGTACCTTGAGGGTGCTTACGACGCGATGCCTTACGGCGTCTCGGCGTTCATCCCGGCCACGGACCCCGGCGTCTCGGGTGTTCCCACGACCCTCCTCGGCATGCTCCGCACTGATGACCCGGTCATGAAGTCGGGTTGGCGTGGCACGTGGCAGGGCTCCATCGAGGAGTCGGCCAAGCGCCTCGCCTCGACGATGGGCCAGTATTTCGACAGCACCAACACCGTGTTGTGGCTCTCGAACTACAACTGGTTCCGCCTGGAGCAAGAGCTGACGGCGCAGGGCCGCAAGGTCATTGACGCCACGGCGACCCAGGTCTTTGGCTCGCCGGCACTCCGCCTGCTCACCCCCGAGGGTGACATCGCGGTGGTTGCGGACAGCTACTGCCCGAACGACACCGGGTTCTTCCTGAACATGGACGCGATGGAAGTCCATCACATGGACAACCTGATTCACGTGGTTGACGACGATGGCCTCGGCCTTCTGCGTCAGACGGCGGACGACGGCGTGGAGATTCGGTTCCGCTCGTGGAGCGAGAACATGATTCAGCGCCCATTCAACTGCGGTCGCTTCCCGATCGTCTAACCCCCTGGGTGGGCTGCTCCTGCAATAAAGGAGCAGTTCCCTCATACCTAAGGAGATTTCATGAGCTATTCTTATAACCACGGTATGGTTACTCCCCTCAAGGGTGTTGCCATTTCCGCTGTGAAAATCACGGAACTGGATGCAGCGGCCACCTCGGTCGGCGAAAACTGCACCATCGCGCAAGCGAACGCTGGTTTTGTCAGCTCGGTGGAGCACGACGCAACGGGCGTCTACATCATCAAGCTGGCGGCTCCGTATCCCCCGGCCCTCTTGCTTTGTCACCCTGTGATTAGCAACGCCGACGGGACCACGGACCTCAAGCACGCCACCTATCAATCTGCAAGCTACGTCCCCAGCACCGGCTGGCTCACCATCAACGTCAGTAATGACGACGACAGTGGTGCCCCGGTGTTGATTGACGGGCTGGCGACTGACGAGCTGCACGTTCTGTTGATGTTCACTCGCTACTCGACCTTGGCCTAAGGCACCCCGAGACTCATGCCGACCATTTCAACCACTGAGCTAGTAAATCGCGCTAAGGCTGCGGCCGACATGCACGATTCCTTTATTACGCCCGCCCAGTGGATGTTTTGGGCCTCTCAAGAGAGGATGAGCCTCGACCATTTACTCGCCCGTTCCGGGTGGGCTCTAGATTTTGAGACTACCACCATTACGGTGGCCGGAACTGAGAGCGGCGCTTTCACTCTTTCAGACGGGGTTTCTCCCATCTCCGTCATGGCAATCGTGGCTGTCCATGAGTACGGCTCGGCCGGCACCCGCCTGTTGACCTACTCCGACACAGTCAGCTTCCTTCACCAGCTTCCGGGCTCTGCCATCACGACTGGGCACCCCAGTAAGTACCGCATTCGTCGTAACGAAGACGAGCTGGTCTTCAACTTCTTCCCCAACCCCACCACCGGCCTGACCTTCGCGGTGACCTACGTCCCGCACCCGCTCAAGCTATCCCTCGATGCCAACCTGGCCGACGAGTATACAGACTACGTGACCTACCCGATGGGGTGGGAGGAGCGTATCGTCCTCGGCATGGCGCGCAGGGCTCTGGAGAAAGAGGATTCCGACTCGTCCTCGGTCATCCGCCAGATGCAGCGCGTGGACTCAGAGATTGAGGAACTGTGCTGGGCCCGCGTGATGTCGGCCACCCCCACGATTCGCAACGTGGACGCGGCAACCCGCGGCTGGGGCGCTGACATGATTTATCCCCCGCCGCTTTCATGGTGGTGGGCTTAGTGCCTGTTTCGGTCAAGCTACCGCTGCCGACTGACCCCTCGGACAAGTTCCAGCAGGAGGTCAGGGAGGCATTCCGGCGCCTGGGTGTTGACCTTAACACCAGCGGCACCCTAGACCTCGACGTCTTTACCGCAGCCGAGGACGGCCTGGCGCCGGCCTCTGGCGGCGGAGCAACTACCTTCCTGCGTGCTGACGGTACCTGGACTGCGGGTCCGGTGGGCGCGACCGGGGCCACGGGAGCTACGGGTGCTACGGGCGCTGCGGGGTCCAACGGCACTAACGGCACCGACGGTATTAACGGCGGCACCGCCGAGATTATTCCGATTACGTGGAACGACGGGGCTCCGTTTACTGACCACAACAACGAGGCAGTTTCTGGAACCCCCGGTGCGTACTGGGTGGTCATGATTACGCAGGCGGGTTCGGGTGGGGCGTCTTTGACAGGAGTCAGCGCCGCCACGGACGGACAGCTGATGGAGATCATCATTTATCCCAGCAGCACCAGTGGCTTCGTAGAGCACGAAGACGCGGCCTCCACGGCGGCCAATAGATTTACCACGTACGACGCCACGCAGCAGGGACGCGGAACCCGCTGGGTTTATTCTACATCGGCTGCCCGCTGGCTGCAACTCAAGTACATCTAAGGACATTATGGCAATTGGCGACACCATTACCGAGCCCATCCCGGCCGTAGGCACCGCGGGCACCACGTACGCTTCGCAGCTCGTGGCGTTCCTGACCGAGGTCAAGGCGCGGCTTGAGGCTCACGTGCCCATGTCGTCCCTGCTTATTAGCCTGTTGGATATGGCCAATAATGCGGTGACTAACTTATCTTACGCGGGGCTATATCAGCGAAGCACAGTGCCGACTACGCCTGTCGGCTCGTTACAGCGGTATGAGAGTAATCTGTACTGGATTAGCGCCTCAGGCGCCGTTCGCTTGACAGACGGGGCCGCACTAGATGCCACCAGCATCGGCGGATTTACCGGAGATTATGGCGGCGCCAATCCCGCGCAGGCCCGCTTTGTTGACGCTGACAAAGAATTCTACTTCTACGACGACTACGCCGGTCTCGCATGGGCCTATACGGCGCAGCGAGCAGTTGATATCTACGGTGGCCTAACGTCGACTAACCGGGTGCGTATTTCCTGGGCGGGGTCAGCTAACCCAAACTACACACTTACTCTGCCAGCCACCGTGCCTGCCGCCACTGCCGCGGTGCAGATGGACACGTCGGGCAATCTTACTGCTGCGACTACGGCCTCGCTTAATTTGACCAGCACGGCCCGCGTTATTACTGGGAATAGAAGTTTTAACTTAACCATTCCCCACGGCGAGGCTATCTTTACAGGTGGAACTATTGGTCGTGGCTCGGGCGTGCCCGGCTCTGTGGTAGATGCGAGTACGACGGTCTGGTATCCAATTCAGGTTGCTGGCCCCGGGTACGCGGGGGCTGGCGATGTCAAGCTGGTATCCCTGTTAGTGACCAGCTTAAGCTCGGGTACCAACAACACCGTATACTCTTTGGTGACTGACAACGGGGCCGGGGCCTTTACAGCCGATATTGGTGGTTCTCCGGTAACCAGCACCAGTAACGGAGTTACGTTAACCCCCACAACGCCGGTCTCTATTCACACCACCGGCAACGTCTGGCTGAAGGTTGTGACAGCCGCGGGGTCGACCCGCACGTTCCTGCACGTAACGCCGACCTTGGCTATCAGCTAAATGCCGCTCCAATACGAAACCGTCGCGTTCCCGGTCGTCAAAGGTATTGACGTCACGACGAAGGCGCGCCTAATCGAGGCGCCTGGGCTCCTGGAAGCTGTCAACTCGCGATTCCCGACTGGCGGTGGCGCCTCCAAGCGCCGGGGTCACGCGGGGCGGCGAGTCCGCAATAATAAGCCTATCCCGGCAGATATTACGCTGCCGGAACTTACACCGCCTCTGCCGGTTGCACCGTTCTACACGGGCGACCGGGGCATCCCCTCCGATTGGCTGTTTGGGTGGGGCTATCTTATCTCGCCGTCTCGTGTTTCCGCTGCTGCGGCCATCGAAACATCACCTCATCCCGATGCCGGGCTACTGTTTGGCGCATTCAACCGAGATAACGAGACTGTTGCGTGGAACGGCTATGAGCTGCTGTCCCGTAGTCCCGAGCAGCCCGAGGGCGCTGCGTTTTCTACGATAGGCCCGGCAGTCATGCCCGCCCTGCGGGCGTCGGCGGTGGCCAAAGTCGCTAGGCCGCAGTCGCAACCAGACATCGCTGACACCAACAAGATACGGGTTGTTGCCTGGATTGACCTACCGGATAGTGACGTTTGGTACACGGTGGTGGACTCTGTTACCGGGGCCACCCTCGTTGCCCCGCGGGCTATGGGTTACGTAGCACCCGTGCAGGTTAGGTGTATTCCTGTAGGCGGCTGGGTTCATTTGTTGGTTGTAGAGACGTCTACGGGCAAGCTAATGTGTACCAGCCTGCACGAGGCGGACCCCACCACTGCGGCGACTAAGTCTCTCGGCGATTGTCCGCGGTTCTTTGACGCCTGGAAGCAAAGCGAGTCGGCCTGGTGGGTTGCGCGTAACACGGGCACGTTAGCCATCGAAGTTACTAAGTTTAATAACGACAGCGTGGTCGCCGACGACTCGCCGACGACGCTAATTGCCGTTACCAACGCCGCCGCCACTGTGCCTTCTGCAATTTACGCAGTGGCTATCGCAATTCATCCCGTTAACGGGGATATCGGCCTGGTTTGGCGGGCCACCTACAGCAGCGTAGTTACAGCTCAGGGCCGAACCTACTCGTCAGCCGGCGCGGCCATCTCCGCGGCCGTCTTGCTTCATACGTGTATTACCACGGGGGATACTACGGACCGCCCCGTCGCCTGTGCCCCGAAGTACCTGTGGGAAGAGACGGCGACTAAGTCGGTGTTTAACGGCTACGTAGACGACCACCTAGACACGGGTGTTCTAAATACATTTAGGGACGGAAACACGGTAAATTTTCCCCACAGAGGCAAGCTAGTTCTAGCTAGGTTCTCTGGGGTGGACACGGTGCCGTCTTATATAAGCTACAGGTACGGGCTATCGCTGGGCTCGCAGGCGTTCCGCGTGGGCGACCGAACGTTTGTGTGGGCGAGCATTAAGAGTCCGGCCCAGAGCATTTGGGTTATGCTAGACGAACAGCTTAACCCTATTGGCAAGCTGGATTACGGCATTGCCAATACCCTGAATACGCAGGCGGGAGATTTTCCGCACCTGGCCTCTGTAAATTGGAGCGGAAGTTCTCCGCTCAAAGACCTACTGGTTTATCACACGGGGCTTGGGTTTAAAGAGCGGGTGGTTGTCGCCACCGCCACCGCCGGAACAAACCCGCCCATCGGGTATACCGAGCCGTCGGTTCGCTACGTCGCGCTGGACTTTCTTCCCAAGCTGCACTCTACACAAGCAGGCCGCTGTCGTTATATTGCCGGCGCACAGCTGTGGTGTTACGACGGGTCAACGCTGGTCGAAGCGGGATTCCATACTACCCCCGAGGCCCTTTTAGCTAACTCTGGTGGAATTAGTGGCGAGCTAGAAGAAACCGGAGATTACACGTACCGGGTTGACCTTTGCCACAAGAACGCCCAGGGCGAAGAGGTGCGGTCCGCATCCTTCTATACCAAGGCAATCTTCGCGTTCAGCGTATTTGGTGGGTACACGCCAACCGCCGCCGGGGGGCTCGTCGTTCAAGGGCAGGTGTTGTTAGCCGGGGACAACGAGGTAGATATCACCCTCTTGCCGTGCTTAACTACGCGCCCAGACTCGTACTTTTTGATTTTTAGAAACGAAAGCGCGGGCACACAGTGGTATCTGGTTAACTCCAGAGACCCCAGCTCCGCCCTGTTCGTTAAAAACGACCGCGCCGTAGAGTACGTCGTGTTTAACGACAACGGCATTGCCACCCCCAACGACGCTGAGCTTATTTCACAGGAGTTGCACCCAGGCAACGCCGGTATTTTTTATATAGACCAGGCGCCGGCCCAGGCGTGTGAGTTTGTTGCTTACGGCAAGGACCGCCTCTGGGTGGGAGGCGGCGAGGTGCCCACGGGCCAGGTTTCGCCCTCCCGCCTATTTGCGGTGGGCAGCGTTCCCGGGTTTAATCCCGCCCTAAACATTCAGGTTGACAGGTCTGCGGAGCCCATCACCGCCGTCGGCTTTGTTGGCGACCTGGTGGCCGTGTTCCGCCGCAACTCGACCTACATCATCGAGGGCGAGGGCACCGACAACGTCTCTACGGGCGTCTGGTCGCTCCCCCGCCTGGCCTACGCAGACCTTGGCGCACTCAACCAAGCCACCGTGGCCTTCGTGGCGTCGGGCCTGGTCTTCGAGTCTGCCACCGGCCTCCGCCTTCTGGAAGCCAACGGACGGGTGCAGGCAATTGGCGCCCCGGTCGACACACTCGCCGTTTCTTCTTCTATAAGCTCTGCTCTGGTCTGCGGAGGGGAGCAAGAGATTCGCTGGTACACCAGCAGCGGGACCATCGTCTACAGCTACGCCACCGGCGTCTGGAGCACCTGGACCGTTGCCGCGGTGGGGGCCACACTTAACCCCGAGACCGGCCTGGCCCTGGTAGCCCGGGCAGACGGTTGGCTTTGGGAAGAGACCGACGGCCTGTGGACCGACAACGGCGCCCTGTACAAGCACCGCATCCGATTCGCCTGGCTACGTGCTCAGGCGGGCCAGGGTGGGCAGCGAGACGCCAGCCTCATGGACTTCCAGCGTGTCCGGCGCATCGGCGCCCTGGGTGAGTGGGACCCGACGCAACCCCACAGCGTCCACGTGGATGTCTACTACGACGAGCGTGAGTTTGCCGAGGAGACGTTCGACTGGGACGTGCCGCAGGACGCGGACGACCCGAGCATGAATACTGACACCTTCGGCTCGGCGACCTTCGGGGCCGGCGTCTTTGGAGACAACGAGTAATGGCCTTCCCGACCGTTGCAGCCGGCACTCCTGCCGAAAGCATTACTACTATTACGCCAGTAATCGGTACCCATGCGGCTGGTAGCTGGCTGCTCGCGCACATAGAGGTGCCGACCACTGCGCCGCTAACTCCGGTGGGGTGGGATTTGCTTTACTCCGTGCCAAGCACGGCCGGCAATACGCGCATTTGTCTGTACACCAGACTGGCCACCAGCAGCTCCGAAACGGACCCAACCTTCGTAGTTATTTCTGACCACATTTGGGGGGTTGTATACGTAATTAATGGCGCGCACCAAACAAAACCATTTAGTACCTCGGCCTCGTTCCCGCCTGCTACGTCTACTGCTGCTATTTGGCCGGGAGTAACGACGGACAGTGCAGACAACTTGCTGTTCTACTTGCTAGCTTGGCAAATCGACAATGCTGGGCCTATTGGCTCTGCCGAAGCTAATGCCACGCTGGCTAATATTGCCGAGGTGATAGACGCGGGTTCCGCACTCGGTAACGGTGGCGGCGGGCTCTCGTGGACGGGTGAAAAAGCTACGGCCGGTATTGTAGACCCGGCTACGGCAACTGTCACGTCAACTGCGATGGCGGTAGTTACGCTAGCTATTCAGCCGCCGGCCGTGGTGGCCAGTATTGGACCGACCATCTGGGTCGAGGGGATGTAATGTCAGCCTACGTTAAACTAGAAGACACGATTGACAAGGCGTTTGGCACGGTTACCCCGTCTACGCAGGCCGCCACCGACGCCGACAGCGGACCGACGTGCGTGGTGCTTGAGCAGGGTACCGCCCTCGGTTACGCGCCTACGGTCACTAACAAGGCCGTCGGCATGTACAACACCCAGATTGTGTGCTCCGCGGCCAACGGCTTTGAGGTCGGCAAGCAGTACACGGCCTACGTGGTTGTCACCATGGCCACCGTGGTTACCCGACGCCCCATCGCCTCGTTCACTATCATGGCGCGGTCTACCGACGACCTGGCGTTCCCGACCACCACTGGCCGCTCCACGGACGTCACCGCGACCGGGGCCGTGGGCATCGACTGGGGCAACGTCGAAAACCCCACCACCACCATCAACTTCAGCGGCTCCACCATCAAGACCGCTACCGACGTCGAGACCGACACCGCCGACATCCAGACTCGGCTCCCTGCCGCCCTGGTCTCTGGGCGCATCGACTCGTCCACGGGCGCCATGGCTGCGGGCGTACTGACCGCTGCGGCTATCGACAGCGACGCCATCACAGCGGCCAAGCTGGCGGCAGACGTCACGACCGAGCTTCAGGCCGGCCTGGCCACGGCGGCGAACGTAGCTGCGGTTGAAACCGACACCCAGAACATCCAGACTCGGCTTCCGGCTGCACTGGTCTCTGGGCGCATGGACTCCTCGGTTGGCGCGATGGCAGCCGACGTCATCACGGCGGCATCGATTGCTGCGGATGCGGGGGTTGAGTTTGCTGCTGCGGTCTGGGCCTTTGCGCACGAGACTGCCAGGACCACCAAGGGTGTCATGGTTCGCCTGGATGCCTGGCTGACTGGCAAAGCCACCGGGCTCATCGGCTCCACGGCGGCGGTGTACAGGGCAGACGGCGTCACCAAGGCGGTCGAGGCCACCCAGAACACGGCGGCGGGCACGCGCACCCAAGCCAGCACGATTGCGGGCGACTAAGTGGGTTTCTTCGGAGCCTACTTCGGGGCAGACCCAGGCGGCGGAGGCGGTGGCGACCCGCCCCCGGTAATCACGCTGGTCTCCCCATCCTCGCCCTCGGGGTTCTCGGCAACCTACACCACGGCCCGGGCAACCCCGGTCGTGATAGATATTGTTGACACCACCAACGATATAGGGTATATTGCGGTTCTTGCCCGTCTCCCCGGCGAGGCGTATCACCTGGTGGTCCAGGGCGACATTACGGCGGACTACGAGGCCGAGTACGACTCCGCTTCCACCGTCACCGCCATCACCGACGGCATGCGCCTGTCCATCCTGCCCGACGGCAAGTGGCCCCCGGGCGCCCTGTCCCTGCTGGTAATCGCGGTAGGCGACACGGGCTCCGAGGCCAACGACACCTTCACCTGGATCATCCAGGCCCCGGCTCAGACCGAGTCTAGTGCCGATGTCAGGGACAGTGTCTGGCGCTGGCGGCGCAGGCTAAACAAGCAGAAGTGCTCGGTTATTTCAGTAGCCATCGACGACAACTACTCCGACGGTCCCGGGTTCACCCTCACGGCACTGGCCCTGGAGATTGGGCGCAAGCCGGGTCTGGACCGAATCGCCTGGCGCGGCGGCAGCAACACTAACACGTCGGGCTCCGGCGATATCAACAACGGCAGGTAATTATGGCGGATTTTGGACAAGGCGTTAAGGGCGCAGTTGGCGGCGGGCTGGCTGGGTCTACGTATGGCGTTCCCGGCATTATTGCTGGCGGGGCACTCGGATTCCTGGGTGGGCTGGGGAGTGGGCCGTCGGACGAGGAAAAAGCTAACCAGAAGCGCCTGGAGGCTTACTACGCGCAGCTGCAGGGCCGCGAGGCGCCTCAGATGGGACAGGCTGCTCAGTCCGGGTATTCTGACTTCCGTCAGAACCAGACCGGCCTCGTTAACCGCCTGGAAGCAATGGCGAATGGCCAGGGCCCCTCGGTTGCCGCGCAGCAGTTCAAAGTGGCCACTGACCGCAACATGGCGGGCCAACAAGCGATGGCCAACTCGGGCCGGGGCGGACCCCTGGCAGCGATGACTGCTGCCAACAACGTAGGCCTCCTGGGCGCGCAAGCGGCGCAGGGCTCGGCTCTCGGCCGGGTGCAGGAGCAGCAGAACGCTATCCAACAGCTAAGCAGCACCATCAGCCAGGGACGCGGCTCGGACGAAGCTAACAACCAATTTAACGCCGGAGCGCAGAACGACACCGCCCGCGCGAACCTGGAATCCCGCCTACGCACGATGGGCCTAAATGACGACGCCATCCTGGCCATCCTACAGCAGATGGGCGGCTCCGCACAGAACCAGGCAGCTAGGCCCGGTGAAGGCGACGCAATCCTAGCGGGCGGAGCCGGCATGTACGCGATGGGCGCCGGCCAGTCGGCTCAGCAGAGGGCGTCCGGTGCGGTTAACGGCATCACCTCTCGACCCGGTTACCCCGGCTGGGGCGGACGCTAGTGGACCCGCAAGCTCTTATCGACTACCTCTCCAAGACGATGAACATGTCGCCGGAGCAGGTCATGCCAATGGCCCAAAAGATGCTGGCCGGCTCCGCCTTTGACCCCGCCGCGGGTGCCAGCAAAGTCGCCGAGTCTTCTGCTATAAAGCCTCTGCCTCTTGTTACTCCGCTGCCCATCGCCCCCTCTACGCCCTACGCGCAGCGGCCGGACGTTGTTACGCAGGACGCTCGCGACCGGGAGAGCCTCCAGGCCGCCTCGGACAGCGGCATCCGGCGCATGGGGTCGATTACCGACTACGCTAACTCGTTCGAGGGCGGCAAGTCGCCGTACACGATGGACGACGCCGGCAATCTGAAGAACAAGCCGCTGGAAATTGGCGACGTGTTTGTACACAACGTCCCCGATAAGACGTACAAGGCCGAGTTTAAGCAGCCGCAGCTGGACATCGGTGACGTTGAGGTGTCTGACCCCGAGTCCCGGGTCTACAACTACGGTCACACTATGTCGACCGGGGACCGCATGGGTAACGACGCCCATAACAAGGGGATCGCGGACAAGTACGCCTCTGAGATTGCGGCCAAGACCACGCCGACGGGTACGTTCAAGACCGAGGACAAGGGGTTCACGGGCGAGCATCCCATGTTGCAGCTCCAGAACGCGGCTAACCGCTTCGTCAAGCTCCGCAGCAAAGCGCAAGCCGGCCGCGAAATGTCCAAAGACGACGCCGCATACTACGCCGAAGTCCTCGAAGCCCACCCCGCGTGGGAGAAGAACATGACTGAGGGCGAGCGTATGCTGACCAAGAAGAAGGACTAATGCCCTTTCCATCCTCAGACGAGCTTTACGCCCTGGCAGCCCAGGCTGGCATGGTGCCCCAGGAAGCACAGCCCGAGCCGCCGATGCCCGGCCTACTCGCGCCTCCCGACGTGACCCTGCAATCTCCACCTGCCGTGGAAGACCCGGGCCTGGCGCCTGGCGCGTCTGAGGGCGGCAGCCAGTCGCAAAGCGTCCGCGGTTTCGATGCGTCCAAGCTGGCGAGCATGGCTCCCCTGGACCGCGAGCTTGCGGTTAACAACGCTGCGTCTACTACTGAAGTTGACGCCCGGTTTGCTGAGGCTAAGCTGGCCCAGGAGAAGGCTGCGACGTCTCAGCGGTCGGCTGAAGAGGGCGTAGCTAAGGCCAAGTCTGAGGCAGCGACTGCCCAGGGCGAGGATGACCGAGAAGCGGCGAAGATTCAGGACGGATTTACCCGCGAAGAGACCCGGCTGACTGCTGAGGCAGCGGGCCAGGCCAACGTCGAAAAGGCCAACTACGTTGCTGCGTTAGCTGACTTCCGCGCCTCCAAGGTCGACCCGTCCCAGCTGTGGAGTCACATGAGCGGCGGCCAGCAGTTCGGCATGCTCATCTCGGCCTTCGTGACTGATTACCTGGGTGCCAAGGGCATAAAGACGTCGGCCATGGACACCTTCAACAAAGCCATCGACCGCAACATCGACTCCCAGATTCAGGCCATCAAGACCAAGGGCGAAGTGGCCCAGGGGTTCAAGGACCTGTGGTACATGCAGCGGAGCCAGTCGGCCAGCGACGCCGAGGCCCGCACCCGCGTTCGTGGGTTTATGCTTGAGGGTGCCAAGGCAACCGCGGCAGCCCACATGTCCAAGTACAACGCCGGCCTGGCCACGGCTCAGGGCGCCAAGGCGATGGCGGACATCGATAAAGAGCAGGCCGAGAACACGCTCAAGTCGTTCAAGTACCGCGACGACGCCCTGGCCGTCCGCCTGGACCAAAACGTCAAGATTAACAACAACAAGCGCGACAACGCCCAGGCCGCCTACGCCACGTCTAGCGCGAACAAGCGGGCCCAGGATGCCCTGGACGCCGCCAAGCCCCCGGAACCAGACCCCACCAACGGTATCCTAGTTGACAAGGAAGACAACAAGGGTAAGTGGGTTCGCAAGGGCGACACCCAGGACAAGGAGTGGGCCGAGGTCAAGAACACCCAGGCGGAGATGGAGACGGTTCAAGGTCTCTCTCAGCGGTACATGGACCTGGTCCGCAAGCACGGCAATCAGGGCCCCCTGGCCGGTACACGCTGGAGTGCTGACGACGACGCGCTGCTCAAGGGCATACGCGCCGAGCTGTTCGGTAACCGCATGCTGTACCTCACGGGTAAGGCGTCTAACGAGCAGGAAGTCAAGCTCCAGAAAGCGTCCACGCCCGAGGCCCTGTGGACTGCCCTGGTCGACATCTCCCCTGTCTTGGCTCAGACCGAGCTAAACTCCACTAACCGATTCAACAACCTGCGCACCAAGTACGCGTGGGACGTTCCTGGGGATAAGCAGCAGCAGTTCGCCCCGCCGCAGACCGCCGCCCCGCTGCGCCAGAAAGAGTTGTCCAGCATCATGGAGGGCACGGATAAGCCCCAGCGCACGGCAACCACCGAGGCCCTGGAGCACGCCGCCACACCTGCCGCGACCAAGGACGTCGACGACAAGACGCTCAAGGCACTGGGTCTGAGTGGTGATGCGGGTGCCGGTGCGGAGTGGGAAACCTACGCCAACAAGGAACGGGTGAAAGCCTATAAAGAGGTTAAGGTGGCTGGCGATAGTCCCGACGCCCAGGCTGAGCAGCGGGCAACGCTGGCTGAGCTTGGCCGTAAGCCCGGCGAGACCCGGTTCCCCGGCTACGCGGCTGAGGTCACCGCCCTGCTTCAACAGGCCAACGGCGGCGACTCTCTGGCGGTCAAGACGTTGGTTAAGTGGGCCAAGGTCGACCCGTCTAACCCGTTCGACCAAGACCCGGTCCTGTCGTTTGAGCAGGAGCGCTTGCGCACCGGGTTTGCCCGTGACGCGCTGCTTCGCTACAAGGCGCCCACAGAGAAGCCGGCCGGGCCCCCGTCGGCCGAGCCTGGGCAGTCCGGTCCGTCCGAGTTTACGCCCTCGAAGACCAAGTACTACAACCGAGGAAGAACCCGCTAGTGCCCGGCAGAGTTACACTCGTCCGTCCCGACGGCTCGCTTTTTGAGGTAGATGCCTCCGATGCGCCGGGCTTTGCTGCGCTTGGGTATAAGCCAGAGAGTACCGAGGCGGCTATTGCCCGCACAGCAGCGGCTGGACGTGAAGCCTACTACTCGACCCCGGGCCAAAAGGTGGCCACCGGGCTAGAGGGGCTTGCGGCTGGATTGACCCTCGGCGGCTCTGACTACCTGCTGGACAAGGCTGGTGCTACAGACTTCAAGAGCCGGGCCGAGCATAACCCTGGCACGCGCCTGGCCACGGAGATTACCGGCGCCATCCTGCCAGCTGTCGTCTCGGGCGGCGTTGCTGCCCCCGCTGGTGCCTTGATGAAAGGTGCGGCGCGGGTCGGCGAGGCAACCGGAGCCGGCCGTGCAACTCAGGCGCTAGTCCGCGGCGGCATTGAGGGCGGCGGCTTCGGCTTTGGCGCGGAGCTGTCCAACGCCTCACTGACCGGCGACCCCCTGACCGCCGAGTCTGCCCTTGCCGGAATCGGCTGGGGTGCGGTGTGGGGCGGCGGCTTGTCTGGTCTGATGGCCGGCGTGGGTGGCAAGGTCGAATCCGTCGTCAGCGGCCGGCGTGCCACGGCAGAGAAGCTGGCCAAGGACACCGAGGCTCACGGGGTCTGGGCTACGGAGAAGTACTCGGGGGTTCACGCGTCTGTGCGCGATGCCGCTGAGCAGTTGACTGCGGCCACCCGAACCGCTGGTGACGCGGTGGAAGCTGGCTTTGCTCGTCCCGTGGTTGACCGGGCAGCCGAGACTATGCAGTCGGCCGAGAGCGCCCTGCATTCGGTGCGCCTGCGCCAAGCTGGGGCTGCGCGTAACAACGGCGGCCGGGCGGCAGAAGCGGCGGAGGGTGGCTTCTCCGCTGAGGTGCGGGCCAAGGCCGGGGCTACGGGCAAAGCGGGCGATTTCTCCCCCTCGGTCAAGTCCGCGGCCGGTAACACCGAATTCTCGGCGGCCACGCGGGCAGCAGCAGGCGGAGAGCACGCCGCCCCCGTAATCACGCAATCGCCGGCTAACGTTAAGAAGGCTCTGGAAACAGCGACCAAGACGTTCCGCAAGATGATGGGCGAGGCGACTGGCAAGAAGCCAGACTGGGCCAAGGTGGAGCGCTTGAGTGCCGAGTTTGGCGAGCATATCAAGGGCGTCGAGGGCTTCATGGGCGAAGCGATGCCGGCCTACGTGCCCTTCGCGGCCGACGCGGCCAAGACTGCGGCCAAGGCCAGCCAGCAGCTTACGCAGATGGCGGCTATCGGCAACACGCTCAAGAGCTTCCCGGTGACCGCCGAGGGCTTCATCGCCACGTCGCCCAAACAGATGGACAAGCTGGTCGCCGCGGTTGATGGTCTGGCCGGTCAATCGTCGGCCGAGTTTGCCGGGCTCCAGGCGGGCGTCAAGGAAGCTATCGAGGCATTTAACGGCCACGTGGGTGCCGGCATCATCGGCAGCCCAGGTACGCAGCTGCGTGGGCTTTGGGAGAACCTCAGGGCCGCCAGCGAGTCTCCGGCAGTCGCTGAGACGGCCAAGGGCGGGGTCCCGTGGCTCAAGGCAGCCAAGAGTGGCGCCGCGAGTGTCCTGGCGAGTGCAGCAGCCTCGTCCCTGGCCCCGGCCAGCGTGGGTCGCATGGGCGTCTACTTCGCGGCCAGGCAGCTGGCCACCGCCATCCTGGGCATCAAGGGCGCCGTGCTGGGCTCTGTGACCTCGTCCGCTGGCAAGTGGGCACCCAAGGCGCTGCGGGCGGGCACCCGGGCTGCGCCCCGTATCGAGCCGCTCAAGGTCCGCCTGGACGGCACCGAGGACAAGGGCAAGAAAGACCGCTCCGAGCTTATGACTGCCCGGGCCGAGGAGATTCGTGCTGCCGCCCCCCGTATCCGGGACCAGCTATACAAGACCATCGCCCCGCTGGGTGTCTACCACCCAGACCTGGCTCCGGCCGTGTTCGAGACCGCGGTCAAGCAATTCTCGTTCCTCTTGAACAAGCTGCCCAAGGACCAGGGCCAAGCGTTCTCTAAGCTCAAGAGCCTCTGGAAAGAGGACCCGGCCCAAATGGAGAAGTTCGCTCGGTATTACCGCGTGTTTCAGGACCCCGTCGGCGTGGCCAATGACATGCTGGCCGGCCACGTGCTCCCCGAGTATGCCGAGGGCCTGCGCGAGATGTCCCCGGCCGTGTTCGTCCACATGCGCAGCGAGATGCTCCTGCGCCTCAGCGACCCCGCGGTCATGGCCAAGGTTAGCTATAACGACCAGGTCCAGCTGAGCCTTATGCTCGACCTACCCCTGCACTCGTCGATGACCCCGCGGTTTATCGCCCCGCAGCAGCAGATGTTTATCACCCGCAACGAGAAACTCGAAATGCCGCCCCAACCTGGTGCCGGGGGCGGAAACGGCGGTCGTCCCTCCGGCGCTAGCTCAGATGCTCAAAAGATTGGTCAACACTAATGCAACTCTCTATCTTTAATACCGCAGCGCCTGGTGGCGACGGCAATGCCCCAACCAAGGAGGGCGTGGCCGTCTCTAGCACCACGGTGTACTACTCCGAGATTTGGACCGGGCGCGATGGCGCATCCATGGACATTCAATTGTTCTGGACCGGGGACCCGACCGGCGTCGTGACCGCGTGGACTAGCAACAAGACCAACCCCAGTACCGCTGATGACACGGACTGGGTTGCCGACACCGCGGCCTTCACGGCGGTCAACCCGGCCGGCTCGGCGTCCAAGGCGCGTGAGTTGCTTACCGGCTCCGGTCTGCGTAAGCGCCTGAAGTACACCAACTCCTCGGGGTCGGGCGTGCTCACGGGCTATGTCAACGTCGTCCAGTCGCGTTAATATTTTTGCATGTAACCCGCGTAGCCCGTAGCGAAATTCGATAGGAAAATCACATGTCTGGAACTCCCCTCTCTTTTAACCTCGTGGAGCACCTGCTCCCCGGTCAGCGCACACTCATTGACGAGTACATGGCGCATGACCTGGCCATTTCTAACGCCGCGGTCAGCTACGGCTCGGAGACGCTCACGGGCGCGACCGGCCTTATCATCGCGGACCTCACCAAGCGCACCAGCAACCTCTCGGTGACCGGCGCCGTGGCGTTCACCCTGCCCGACGGCACGTACGCGGGCCAGGAGCACGAATTCGTCTGCACCGTGGCGGCCTCCATCCCGGTGGGCACGCTGACGGTCACCACGCCAGAGACGGCGGCGGGCTTTGTCTGCGGCGCCGTGTTTGTCTTTAACGTGGTCGGCCAGTCGATCAAGTTCAAGTGGAGCGGCACCAAGTGGCGCTGCATCGCGAAGGCACGCCGGGGCACCCTGGCGGGCATCGTGGGTGGAACCACGGTCCTCACCGGCCACAGCATGGTCAACAACTACGTCATGGCCGTCGATGGCACTGACGCGGGTACGGGCGAAGGCGGCCTGCCGAACGGGTCGGTCCCTGGCGAGCGAGTCACCATCACCTGTAGCCAGGCGGATAACATCCCGGCCGGCTCGCTGACTGGTCTGTACACGAACCTCCTGGGAACTGCGGCGACCATCTGCGGCGCAATCGGCGTCGTGGCCTCGGCCTCGGTCGTGGGCGACATCGCGGTGCTGGAGTGGAACGGCGCCTCGTGGCAGGCGATTTACCAAGCTGGCGTTACCTTCTCGTAAGGAGTGTGACGTGTGGACCTTGCTCAAGTTGTCGGTCTTGCTGTTGACGTTGGCCTTGGTACTATTGCGTACCGGGTCGCCGTTCAGCTCAAGGCAATTGTTACGGCGCTAGAGGTCATGGTTAAGAGCCACGACGTCCGTATCGCTAAGCTGGAAGAGAAGTAATGGAAACCGCCGTCGGAATTATCATAGCTGTGCTGGGTATTCTGGCGGCTTATTTTTATGCGCGTTTGACGCGTTTTGAGTCTGCCCAGGCCGCCGAGGCCCGGGAGCAAGATTCCGCGAAGATTGCTGCGCAAGAAGCTGCTGCACGTAAGAAAAGAGCAGAGGAAGAAGCTAAGGATGAAAAAGAAAAGAGCGCGATTTTGGCTTCCGGTGACGGCGCTGCTGCTGGCCGCTGGCTGTCTGACTCGTTCCGTCCCAGTGGCGGTGCCCCCGCGCCCGTGCCTGCTACCCCTGTGGCCGGAAAACCCGATCCTGGTGTATAGCGACGAGTGCCCGCCCGGGTTCGTCTGTATGACCATCGCCTCGGCCCTCGATCTGGGGTCCTGGGTGCGCGACGTCGAGAGATACCACGAGGCCGCATCGGCCTGCCCAACCAATAAGGATGACCGTGATTAGATACGTAGCTCTTATCTTCCTCCTCGCTTGCACCAGCCCGGTGTACCCCGTAAGCCCGCGCAGCACCGCGGACTCTACGTTCATGGTCACCGTGTCTTACGACGGGGAGGACCAGTGGATGGGCACCGCGTGGATTGTGGCTAACGAGGACGACAAAACCCAGCTTGTGACGGCTGGGCATGTGTGTCAGGACGAGCCCGACGCCAAGTTCACGGTGCGTAACCTGACGCTCATGGCTCAGGACGGGGAGACCTTCCAAGCCGTGGAGCGTATGCACGCTGAGGAGCCGGACCTGTGTCTGATTGAGGCATCGGGCAATATCGGTCGCCGCCTGCCCCTGGCGCAGTTCATGCCAGAGTATGGCTCGGCCGTGGCCTACGTGGGCGCGCCACTGGGCATCTGGGGAGGAGGATTGGCGCCGCTGTACAAGGGCTACTACGCGGGGGGTAACCTGGTGTCTATCGCGGCGGCGGGCGGGGCGTCGGGTTCGGCCCTGTACACCCTGGACGGCGTGTTCGGCGTGCTGGTGCGGCGCACCGTACGTTTCGAGTCGCTGACCTACATCGAGACGCTGCCAGACCTCAAGAAGTTCCTGGACCACGCGGGGCTGTAGATGTCGCTGTATGTGCAATGGGCAGGCGCCTTGAGCGGCATGGTCCTGCGACACCCTAATCGGGTATCTGACACCGCGTTCCAGCTTAGCCAGGACGTGGAGCCTGTCCTGGTGCTGACCCTGGACCGGCACCTCTGCAGCGTGGACGACCACGCCATGGAGGACTTCACGATCGGCTGCGTGCGGCTTACTTACTTTCCTGGCCCCGAGCTAGCTCGCATCTGGCTGGCGGCGGCGTGGGCCGGGTACCTGCAGCACGAGTCACTGGAACTGGTCCTGGGGCCGGACGGGCAGAGGGTGCTGGACCCACACGGACCCGGATTCGCTGACCGGGGGCTGCGGCAGGGTGTACCGCCTGTGCTGACACCCGAGACGCTGCGGGCCTCGCTGGCCGTGGTGATGAGCCGCCGGGATGCCGACGCGCTTATTGCGTTAAAGTCTCATCTATGATACGGTACGCCGCGTAAGGTAGCGTGTATGCTATTCAAGTTCTGGTTCCACTTACTGACGAATATGACCAAGGCGGAGTTAGCTCTGGAGCCGGCCATAGCGGCCCTGGGTAAGCGCTACCGCTCCCAGCACCTGTTCCCTGGCCTCAAGCACGTGGCCGACTTCGCCCTGCTAGACGAGAAGATCATTATCGAGGTGGACGGCCCCAGCCACCAGGAGCCAAAGCAGCGCCGCAAGGACGCCACGCACGAGCTTGCCTTGAGACGTCTCGGGTGGCGCGTGGTCCGGTGTACGAATGAAGATGCTATAAGCCAGCCGCATCTTACTGTGGCTACGCTTCAGGAAAAGCTCAATCATCTGCCAACGCTGGAAGACCTACAGGAAAGATTGGCGCAGTTCGGCCCTCCCGAACCTCGTAAGCCGCCCAAGAAGCCCAGGCAGAAGCGAGGCACTGCCCCAAAGTCGGCTCCTTCCCCGGCGGGGCCCACGGACAGTACCGCTGATAGAAAGCCTCGATAGGCGCCACCACCTCTTCTGGAACCCCTGACTTCTTCAACCAAGCAATACTCTCAAGGATTTTCAAATGGACCTCTCTGTTATCTTCTCTGCTGCTGTCGGCATTCTGGCCGGCGTTCTCGTTGCCCTGCGTGTCATTGCGCCCCTGACCAAGACCAAGGCGGACGACGCCGTGCTGGCGCGTCTTGAGTCGCTTGAGGCGCTTATCCCCGGGGCCAAGCCGCCCGCTTAGGGACCATACTCGCCCCACTCCGGTTTTCCCGGAGCGCCCGCTGCCTCGACCGCAGCGGGTTTTTCTTTGCTTGCGGTCTCGCGGTAGGTGTAGGTGATGATGTCGTCTATTGCGTTACGTAGGCCACAGACTCCGTCCGTAGCCTCTACTTGAAAAGTAGTAACCTCTGGCTGCGTGCGGCCGTTTACCCTGTAGAGGAATAGCCTGGCCGGCGGGCGCGTCCACCCCCGCACGGGCTCAATGTGGGTGGTGCCGTCCCGATAGATAAACTTGTTAAGCACCAGCGGCGGCTGGGACATTTCACGGGCCATATTCGCCCCACTCCTCCGGGTCAGTCTCTGGGCGCTGCTCCGGTGCCTCTTTGACGCGCCACTGCCCATCTTTGTACACCATAACTATTGCGTTGTTTATCTCTGCAGGAATCCAAGCCGCAATTCCGCTAATTGCCGTCGGCTTCGTCATGGCAGTAATCCGCGGCCAGGCGGATAGCGGTGGCGGCCAGGGAGAGTGCGTACTTACGTGTGTCTGCCGCAATTCCAGAAACCGACGACGTCCCGATGTCATCTACCAGGCCCCCTAGGGTTGTAATTAGTGTATCCAGCGTCGGCTTCTCCGGCTGCGCATCCAGCTGGTCCATCAGGACGTCCACCAGGTCGGCCATAACCACGCCGTTACGGAAGTCCTGTTCCATCTCCCGGGCGTCGGCCGAGATGCCGGCATCCTTACACATGCGGTCAAACTCAGCAAAAGTCAAGTCTTTTTTCATCGCTTCTCCATAATAACGGTGCCAACTTTAACGCACGACGGGTGACCGACACGGGCGCTGCAGCTCCACACCTCGTTGCCAACCGTACACACGGCTGTGTCTGTTCCGCCACCGCCGTAGCTATTCGTTACCTCCTTACACGTGGCGTCCGGCGCAAGTAGCTTGGCGAATGTAATGGCGTCGTTTTTACAGCCTAAAAGGCCCAACAAAATCAGATACTTCATACGTTAATCACCCTCAGTTTGTGTTGGAGATACTCGACCAGCCGGTCGTCTTCGGTGTGGTGGTTAACCCCGGCGTTGCTGAGCAGTTGGCCCAGGCGGAGGTCGGGGTTGGCCTGCCAGTAAATATGGAGCAATTTAAGGACCTTGGGGATGCGCGTGGGGTCCCTCACTCGCCCTCGGCAAGCAGGCGATTTCGTTGCTCAACAAGCTCTTGGTAGTCCGCCTTCAACATTTCCGACTCGGTCTGTACGTAGTGCAACCGCTCAACCTCGGCCCGCAGCGCGTCGCATTCCAGGTCGCGAGGACAAACATAGTCGCCCTCGATATTGACGCTGTGGCGCCAGCGCTCTATCTCGTAGTTAAGGTAAAGCGCGCTTTTCTCCAATTCCGTGATGCGCAAGTTCTGCCGCTGAATATAGTCCATCGCCTCCATCAAGGTCACGGAGTCCACCCAGTGCGCAGCATTGCCTCGGCCTCGGCGTACCTAAGATTGCCGAGGGGGTCGTCAACCCGCTTATCTGCCGCTAAATATGCGTCACCCGCCAGCTCCCGCGCAGCCGTGAACCCGGGCTCTACGTCCTGCATGTATACCCACTCGACTCCCCCCATATCGAACATACTGCCGGTATTAGTGCTGGCACACACAGACAGAATGTAAGCCGCCTTGTTTCGCGTCTTATTGGAAATCTTCTTACTCACGATATACGCTCCTTCGGCCGCACTAGAGCGCTCCTGTGCGCCTCTTTTGGCCAGACCACGTCGTGCTTAGTCCACGTCGACCCATCGCTCCTCACCACGCCCGGCCTGAATCCGTTAGGCCCGTGACACTGTAGAATGCCTAGCTTGTTGTACTCCCCGACAGTCCACACAGCCGGCACGCTCTCCACCAGGCCCACGTGGCCAATGAAGCGCTTGCCCTTGATGTAAATGCTGGGGTAGATGAGCAGGTCACCTGGCCGGGGCGCCGTGACCTCGACAAACAACTCCTGCTTGTACCTGGCGTCCTGGAGGGCCGAATCGGAGTTGATATCATCCGAGACCGTCGCCCAGGTCCCCTTGTTGAAGCCGGGCCGGTGGCGGGTCAGCTTCCAGGCGTAGCAGATGGCAAACCCGGCGCAGTCAGAGCCCCAGACGCCGGCCTTCGAGGTCCACGGCAGGTCAACAAATGACCCACCCTCGGAGTGGGGCCAGTAGTCCCCAGTCCCGAGCAGGTATTGGCCGCCCTGGTAAGCGACGTCGCGGGCTCGCTTCAGGGCTTCCGCTGCAGTACACGGCACGGTAATCACTTAGTCACCCCATCGCGGTAGGGCAATTTCAGTAGTCTTAGCATCCTCGAAGTCAAATTCGGTTTGACGTGGGATACACTCGATAACCGTAGCCTCACGGCCGCGCGAAGCCCACTCGCGAAGTTTAATCTGGGCTTGGTCGTACAGGTTGGTGACATCGACGGGGACTCCGGCGCTGAGGATGACATAATAGCTTTTCAATTGAACCTCGTCTGGTGTAGGAGTGCGGCCTTGCGGATAATCTCTTCCGCCTCGGCCTTGGTGACGTGCTTGGGGAAGGCGTAAAGGTTGCCGCGGATGCGCACGGCCCACCGCTGGTCGTGCATCTCCAGCTTCAGGTTATCAATGTCTTCCGCGCTAAGTTTCAATTCTTGCATGCTCTTTGGTTCCTTAGGCATTCCCCGCCTCGTCCCAGTTCGCCCCTTGTCCAATAGTCACTTGTAGTGGCGCCGTCAAGGGGTAGGAGGTCATGTGCTGTCTAATCCGCGCCTTAACGCCCGCCAAGTCCGCGGTCTCGGGCACCCGCCAGTTAAACTCGTCGTGGACCTGGCGCTCTAGCCTCAACCCCTGGTCCCACAACCACTTATCCTCGTAGCAATCCGCCATAGCCCGGCCGATGATGACCGCGCCCCCGTTCTGCATCGGGTAGTTCTGGGCAACCCGGTGGGCTTTCTTGAGCAGCCACTGGTCGCCGCTCTGCGTCAGCTCTCGGAGGTCACACCAAGCCCCGCCCAGGCCAGGGATACCATGATGCTGTTGAATGTAGTCCAGGACGAAAGACTGGTAGCGGGGCACTCCAGGTACCGCGTCGAATAGGGCAGCAACAATCTTAGATGCTGCCTCTTCTCCAATCGGATTATCTCTATCATCTCGGAGGCTTGTCGCAAACCCATAAGCACTCTTTCCGTACATGAGGCCGTACCAGACTTCTTTGATGGCCTGGCGCAGTCGTTGTAGCTCGGGGTAGTCGTCGGACTGGAAGTACTCGACCGGGAACTGGTCTACGCAGCGGCCGTGGCGCTCCCAGCGAAGAAACTTTCCGAAAACAAGGCGTGCATTGGTGGAATGAATGTCCGGCGCTCCCGGGGCGACCATATCGGCGAGTTGGTGGTCGTCGAATAGTCGGACGAGGAGATGGCCAAGGATGACAACTTCGAGGGCCTTTTCATCGGCCACCAGTAGCGTATGCCCCATCGGCGCGATAAATGCTTTGCGTACACGGAACCAGTCCTTCTTGATGTCCGTAGGTATCTGCATTACCTCGGGATTCTTGGCGGCCAGACGCCACGTTATTGTCCCTGCTCGCTGGTCCGCATCGCTCGCTGGACCCGCAACAGAGTGGACCAGGCCATCTGGCGCGACGTACCCGGGCAGTTTTCCCAGGTATTTAATAGCCCCTCTAATGCGCCGCAGACGTACCAATTCATCAAGTCCAAAGCGAACAGATGGCTCTGAACGATTGCGAATCCATCCCAGTGCCGCCTCGTCGAGTTTGCGTTCACCCTTCGCAAGGTTCACCCGCCCTTTCTTCCAGACCGGGCTCGGTGGCATTCCCATGTCATCGTGTAGTAGTTTAGCGACCTGGAGCGGGGACGCCCAATTGATATCTCGCGGAAAGCCAGCGTCCACCAGCCAATCGTTAAGCCGTTCCAGCGTAACTGCCTCTTGTTCCTCGGCGTCCACTCGGCTCCGGTTACAGAAGTCGACGTCGAGCTTGAACCCGTTTTGCTCCATATTGACAATGGCGGTCTCCACCCGGTCAATACCGGCGCGCTTGTATAGCTCGGCGCTGCTAACCAGCATCGGGGGCCGGAGTCAGGTCGGCGTCTTTAGTCCCAAACTTCTGCTCTAGTACCAAGACCCGCTCTACCAGGAACGCCACGACGGCCTCCAGGTCACGCAGTCGGTCCGCCAGGCGATTTCCCTCAGTTCTCACCTTCGTCCTCCTTGGCTGCCACTTGGGCCTCCAGCTGCCTCGCCAGGGCCTCCAGGGCCGTAGCCAGCTCCTCCAGCTCGGTCACAAGGTCTTTAAGGTTCACCACGGAATCTCCCTCTTGATTTGCATTGCCAGGGTGGCCAGGTCGTACACCGCCAGGGCCAGCCAGGCGTCTTGTGCTGCGTAATTGATTGCCCGAGGCCACAGTGGGTGCCCTGGAACTACCGATTCAAGCGGAATATCCCGCATAACCAGCTTAGGATGTCGCGTCTCCACGACCTCTTCGTGACGAGTGTGGCCAGGGGTAGTGGAGCGGCGTCCGCACTTCTGACCGCATTCGCATACCTTTTCGCGGCGCGTTGTGACGCGGTATTCCGTAACTTCAACCCTAAATAGTTCCCTAAAATCCTCTGTTTTACCGGCTCCGACAAGGTCCTGTCCCAACGCGTCGAGGGTAAACCCCAGTCCTCTAGCTCTTTCGGGCCAGGCCCATCGGGCCATAGCGAGCGTGTTGACCCCGCCACCTAGCGTAATCCCCGCGTTGGCGAGCGTGTGTGCGTCAACGGGTAGGTTGTGTACCGCTTTGGGTCCTGGGTTCTCAAGTAGTTTAACAAAATCGGGTCGTTCAAGACTTCGCCGAGAGAATACTGCTGCGTCGGCCACATGATAGCCGCGAGGGGCAAGCTGATACGGATGTCTTTTGACTGCCAGGGAGCAGAGGTGAAGCTGAGAACGAGCGAAACAGCTTTGCTTTCCAATGTCAACTCCAAAAAATTCGGAGTCATACCCAAGGGCGTCGCCCCGGTCAAGCGACCGATTGGCCGCCTCAACCACCCGGGTAATTTCAGCGTCAGTGTTGGCATAGAATACCTGGCTCACGCGGGGCACGTGGGCTTGTAGTGGCCCGGCTGTCCACACTTAGAGCAGCAATTACCGATGTTTCCGGCGCTTTTCTCGGTCGTGGGGCCGCTGCGGGTGCCCTTTAGCTTGCGCCGCCTGGCGTCGGCCTTGCGCTGGCGGAACCGATGGGCAATGCGGCGGCGAAGGCACTCTTTGCATTGACTCATGGACCGTACTCTCCGTATTCGGGGTGTTCGCCGACGTCTAGCGGGCTGATAGAATAAGAGTCCCCGGCCCTGAACCTAACGTGATTCTTAAAGCTGACCATGTTGTAACACCGGTAGGCAGGTACACCCCTATCGATATAGTTAATCCGGCGCACGGTACGCGATGGAGGACACAGAGGACACACCTGTCCAATTTGGAGGGTGTCTACAAACGCGCTAAACGACGATTGCGTGCCAGCCGCCATTTGGACCCTCCCAGCGAGTAAGAAGTTCGGTAGCGCCATAATACAATACCAGCCTGTTGTCTGCAGGGTCAATAACCGCGAATCGCCTCCCCAGGTGCCCGGTACACACAATCCAGTGGTCGAAATCGTCCACACACAGAATGACCGGGCGGCCCATGTCCGACACGTAGTACCACAGCCCAATAGTGGCCTGGGTGGCCGTGGAGAACTTGACCGCCTCCCCGTGCAGAGGCGCCTCGGGGGTAGAGATTGACGTAAGCGCCTTAATTAGGCCCTTAGCCGACGTGCCAGTGGGGTTCTGCCCTGTCAGCTGGATAAGCTCGTCCTCTGTTCGGTGGATTCCCAGAGCATTTAGGGCGTTATGAAGGGTTGCCGGTCCACAGGACGACCTATTTGACTGGTAGCGCATGGTCCTCCTCAAACAGCACCCCGCCGACCACGCAGTACGGCGCCCCATCGGTGTCCCGGTCGACGGTCACCACGTCCACCTTGAACCGGGCCGCGCCCCGCCACGGGCAACCACTGGGCTGGTGAATTGACACCAGGGCGAACCCCTGCTTGTGCCGCTCGGCGAATGGGCCAATTTGGCCCTGCGTCAGCTCTTTCTTGATGTCCCGCATGTGGCCGATCGTCCACGCGCCGTGGTCCTGGCTGACGCCGTACTTGTAAGTGGGCGTGACACACTGGTCCACTCTATGAGTATGGCCGTATAGCGTGTTCTGGCCAGGGTAGTTTGCAAGCACCGAGGCAGCCGAGTTCTTGCTGAGAGAACCACGAAGACGGTGCCCGTGGCAGACCAGTAGGGAGCCCAGACGCAGCGCAGTGGTTTCGTCCCAGACATGCCAGCCATTGAATAGGTCTCCGTAAAGCTCGTACCAGGGCGTGTCTACCAGTCCTGGGAATTCGTCCTGTACTCCGGTCCACCACGCCTCGTGGTTTCCTTGGAGGACGTGAAGGAATCCGGGGTCTCCCCGATTCTGGAGGACAAGAGCCGATAGCCGCTCGATAAAGGACCGCGCAGCCTCGGCCTCAGCCGCAATCGTGCCCTGTCCAAAACGAAACTTCCGACCAGGACGGCCGTGACGAGAAATACCAGCAGACTCAAAGGTGTCTCCAATCAAAATGGCGCCGTTGACCCGGAACGCCCGGGCCACTTTAAGCATGACGGCCAGTGCGCGATCGTCCTGGGCGTCGAAGTGAATGTCGCCCGGGATTAGCCACACGTCGCCCTGGTCCGTGGCGATGTCGCGTACAATCACCAGTCTCTCCCGCCGTTGCGCTTGCGGTCCTGGACAATCTGCATTGCCCGGTACGCCAGCCAATCGCGGTCCTCGTCCCACGCCTCACGTACGAAGTCGCGGGGGTCCTCGTAGAGGTCCAGGCCGCCGTAGTCGTCCTGCCCCTTCTGCAGCGCCTCGGCCACTTCCAGGAGCACCTCTAGCTCGGTGTCGTGTAGCGACTCGATGGCAAGGTCAAGTTGGTCGTAGATGCTCGGCTTATCTCGCATTCTTCACCAGCACGGCCCATCGGACCGCCCCTTCGTCTAAGGATTCAGGAATCAGACTGACTCGGTCGGCCCCGTACTTGCTCTCAGCCCACTCCAGGGCGTATTCGGCCCGGAAGAATGCACGGCCCATACCACGAGCAGGATATATAGGGCCTGAAACCACGAAGTCAAGGGGGCTCCGAGTAGAGTAGCCATCGTCTACCGCCATTTGAGACCCAGGGACGGGCCCCACATCAGCGTACGCAGTGCCAGCCAATCGGGGCACCGCTTGGTCTGGATGGCGTGGCAGTCGCATGGGGCGTCCAGCATCATTGCCGTGTACAGGCCCTGAGCTAGATTGCTGGGCCAATTGTCATGGGCTGAGGTAAGCACTGGCGAATCGCTCCCCGAGAGTGATGTAGGTTGCCGGAGTGAAGTGTACTAGGTCGCCCTTTAGGCTCAAGTCGTCGATGTCCACTAGAGTTACGCCAGTCTGGGCCTCCTGGGCCGCCCTCACCACGGAGTTATACGCTGGCGATGTCTGGGCGTGGAGCCGGTTCAGGAGGAAGATCGCGTCGGGGTAGACGGCCTGGATAGCGGCAATCTGAGCCTCCTGGTCAGCCTGAAATGCCGCCGACGTAGCCGCGTACAGGGCGTCACGCTCACCCTGAATAATGACGACAGCGGCCAACTTTCCACTAAGCTCCGCCTCTGACTCGGCAAGCCAGGTCATTAGCTGAGTGTGCAGGGGTGTCCCGCCCGAGGGGTAGGTGGCGCCGGGCCGCCAGTGCTGGTTTAGCCCCGACCCGTCGATTACCAGCTTGGTAACACTCCACAGGCCCGGGTTGGCCGCGTCCAGGGCACGCCCCAGAGACAGCTCAACCCCAAAACAATTAGGCCCCAGGCACCGTGGCGCAAGGGGCGCGTTAGACGTGTCAACCCACGGAATTGGGTTAGTGGCGCCCCCGGCCCGGCGCTGCTTGAGCGTGACCGCTGGGTAAGCGTCGATGTAGTCTGGGACTAGGGTGCTGTTGCCCAGGCCGTCCGCGTTGGACGGGCCGATGATGGCAACGATGCGCCGCTGCTCCGATGCGTCCGGCTGGGCGGCGTCAGCCCCGGCGTCGGCACCACACAGGGCGACGGTGTCGGGGGGTGTAGAGGAGCAGGCGAGGAGGGGGAGGAGAATAAGAGCTTTATAGAGCCTCATGGTGCTTTCTTGGGCAGGTCCCGGATTCTGGCCCCGGGCCCGTCCCACTCAAAGATTAGGTCTTTCTCGTCGCCGAAGTTCACCTTGGCGAAAATCACGCGAATTCGGTTGTCCTTGACCGGGGCGCCGAGCTTCTTGGCGATGCGGTTCTCGCGCCACAGGTACCCTAGCTCTTTAGCCCGCTCACCAAGAGTTTTTGCCCAGCTGATATCGCCAAGGCCAGACGGACAAAAGCCAGACACGTCAATCTTGTCGGGCTCTTTGAATCTAGACCGCTCAAAAATGCGATATCCTCGCTGCTCCACTTCTCGAACAATCTGGCTGAAGACCACAATCGCGCAGTTTTTGCGCTGCGCCATCTCGTTTGCTTTCCAGGCGAAGTCGGCAATTGTGCGCTCCATGCTGCGGTCGTCGTCTTCGGGGAATGCCTGGGCGTAGTCGACAAGCATGATGTCAGCCGGGCTGGCTTCCATGATTTCCAGGCAGCGGCGGGTGTCAACCAGGCCGCAGTGGTGCTCGACCCTGGGCGCCCACTCGTTAATCTCTACAGCAGCAGCTTCAAGGCGATTGAGATCAAAATCGTCGACATCAAGTAGGCCAAGAAGCCGATTGTTAATACCCGTCGCATGGCTGAATGCTCGGTCTGCAGTCTTTCCAGCCGGGTCTTCAAAGTCGAGCATGAGCACCCGGTGCAGGTCTTTTGCGGCTCCTCGGGCCAGCTGTAGCTTGACAATAGACTTTCCCTCGCCCGTTGCGGCGCCGATGACAGTAAGAATTCCGCGGAGTATACCCCCGTTTCGGTCCCACGACGCAAGTCCAGTTGAGATGTACGGGGTGACGACGATGCCTTGCGCCCTTTGCGCGAGGGCTTCTTTGATTTCTGCGAGGCGGGCATTAACTGTATCTCCTAGTGTGGGCATTCATGGGCCGTATTCGCCCCACTCGGGGTGGTTCCTGTTGACGAGGGTATAGAAGACGGTAGCGCGCATTTTGGCGAAGGTCGCCTCTCCTAGTGGCCGGTCATAGGACAGGGACTGCTTGTGTTGGGCCTTATTAGCGTCTCTAGACCCCACATACCGGGGGACATCGGCCGGCACTGGTCCACGAACCACGACATATTCACCATCTGGCGACGTCCAAATAACCTGGTCTGGGCTCATGGTCCGTATTCTCCCCACTCCGTTGGGTCCTCGGCTGGGCGGGTGTCGTGTGGTTTTTCTGTGCGAAACACGATCCGCGGCCCCCTGTATGTTGCCGCAAAGTTAACCGTCGTCCTCGTGACGGCCAGTGACGACTCTAGCTCCCGAATTTTCCTGTCCAAAACCGCCGCTCGCACCGCCCTGCTCCGCTCCCGCTCCAAATAGAGATCCTGCATTTCGGACAAGGAATTCGAGGTCGCAGTATCGGCGGGCAGGGTACTGGCGACGGTACCCGTCACAGATAGTGTTTGCGGTTTCTTCATTGATATTCAGCTCCTTCGCCCTGGCCACCAGCCGGACAATGTAGCCGGCCGTGGGATTAGGCATGACTGCCAGCCCGTCACCCATGGCCCGCCCGAACCAGGTTAGCAGGTCTTTGTACGAGGGGCCCTCTGCGGGCCGCTGTAGCTTCGACCTTTGCGCATCCACAAGGCCCAGAAGCTCTTTAAGAAGAGAGGGCGGGTCGGCGCCGAGTCGCAGGCGCTTCTCCAGGGCCGCACTGACGCCGATTTTAATCACGCCGGCTTACGCGAATGCCGGGGGGACCGCGGGCGTGGAGTCGACCGTCTCGCCCCGCTCCTTGAGGTTGACAAAGCTCTGCACCGTGGCACCGAACATCTTACCGCGCAGGTTGCCCTCCTTGTCACGCAGGAAGTGCAGCTTGCCCGTCACCTGGACCTGGTCGCCCTTGCGGTAGCCCTTGGCCCGCTGCGATTGGAAGTTGGCAATCTGGGCATCCACCCAGAGGGTCTCGGCCTTCTCCATCCACGAGTTGTCGGCGAACCCCAGGATGACGTCCTCGGGCTTGCCCTCGCGGCCCGGGAACACCTTGGGGTCGGTGGCCAGCTTGACCAGGTAGGTGGTGGTGGCGTGCGTATCGAATCGTTTGCCAGTGTAATCGCTCATTCTGTCTCCATCTCAAGTTGTGCAAGTCTGGGGCAAGCGCCCCGCGACGGACAGTATGTACACTGTGCGCCGGTAGAAAGCAAGCTATTATCTTTCGCTAGGATATCTTTTCGTAGCTGGGCCAGCTTATCGCGGAACAGCTCCAGGTACTCGACCTCCATAGTCACCCCAAAGCGGCTTGGCAAGCCCCCCAGCGGATATCGGGGCCAGTGGGTCAGGGTGCTGCGGCTGCGGGTCAGTTTGCCCTTGTCTGCCAGGCACCAGGCCATGACGTAGAACGACTGCTGAGCTTCGTAGTCCTTGTAGTGGACTAGGCGCCCGGTCTTCAGGTCGTCAAGCCACGGCTCGCCAAATACGTCGTCCACGAAGTCCAGGGAGCCCGTCACCCACTCGTCGTCGAATGCGGCTTTCCATCGGTCGTTATACGCTGCGTCCTTGCTGGTGGACATCATCACGTTGCCACGGACCACGTTGTAGGCCAGGGCGACTTCGTGTACCCCGGTCACGGGCCAGAGCTTTAGGCGGTCGATGCCGGAGGCGGCAACCCTCTTCTTCAGGGCTACGCCGGTCGTGCCACCGGGGTACAGGCCGGTTTCTTTCCAGGCGTGGGCGGCGGTTCCCCAGTTGGCTGCGGCGATGGCGCCCGGGCCTCGGGTGTCGGCCTGGGCTAGCCAGGCGCCGCCAGGGCAGGCCAGCAGTCGGTCTAGGTAGCTAGCGCGGGCTAGGGGCACTATTTCCCCTCTGCGAGGGCGCGGAGTCTCGCGAGATGTTCACGGTGTGCGTCCATCATCGACGGGTCCTCCTCGTGTTCGGCTAGCTCGTTGGTCGCGCCCTCGAACAGTCGACACGCCTCCACCAGCGCCGCGCGGAGGCGGTCAATGGTGTCGTCCTGCTTAGTCTGCTGATTCAGGTCGAACACGTGTGCATCGAACGCGTTCGGATGCGCCTCGCAGCGGCGTGGATGCGCGCCAGAGCCGCATCGACAATGCGCAGCGACGACTGCCCGCGCGGCCTCTAGCGCTTGCGCGTGGGCGACCTCGGCCGCTAACTCGTCCGCGCGTGAGGTCGCCGCCTCACACAGCGCCTTGGCTGCTTTGGTGTCGAAGGTCACAGCTTCTTACACGCGTCGTAGAATGCCTGGCCAAGTGCGTAGGCGCCCGGTGAATCGTAGTTGGACGACATGACGCCGTCGTTACCAGAGATAGCCCCGAACGGCAACGCAACCCGGGCCAACTGGGCGGCCCCGCTAGCACACACCTGGGCCAGGTCGGGACTATCTTTGGTGGCGTAACTACCTGTTTTTGCTTTAAATGGCATATACCTACACGCCACCAGGCCGCGTGACTTAGTTTCGGCAATCAACTTGGCCAGCAGCATCTCTTGCGCCATCGCGTCTCTCTTATTCATACTGACTCCTTACCTTGGTATAAATTCCGTGCAACCGGGTAACCTCACCCGCTTCGAGTGACTTGTCCGCGGCAATTGCCTTGCCCAGGGCCATAACCTCATCCTTGGACTTGGCTGCACCCAGTTGGGTTTCGTAGTCACTAAGGGGGTCATCTGGGCTTCCAACCGCGGGGCTATAGGGAACAGGCAGTGCCGCCGCTTGTGGCGCTGTGTACGCCGGTTTAGCCGCCGGAGTGGCCTGGGCCATCTCCTCGGTCCCATACAGGCCGCCAAGGCGACCAGGGAACGCCTTGCGCCACGCCAGCATCTCGGCGCACTTCGCCGACATGGTGCTCGGGAATTTCGTCCACATTGCGCCCGCAGCGTAGTCCTTGAACTTCGCTACCCCCCAGGTAATCACCCCGGACTTGTGCTTGATGCCCACCTTCGCGGCATAAATCGGCCCGTCGGGTGGAATGTCAGACCACGCCCCGTCGACCTTGGTAACCCACAGGGGCCCCTCCTGGCCACCGTAGTCGGGGTCCTGGGAGCCGGTGAGACGGAACCCGTCGATTGACAGGGTGACACCCCACTTACCCCCGCGTTGCATGAGGTAGACGTGGCGCATCTTCCAGTCAAGACCGCTGCGAGCACACGTGTCCTCCAGCAACTTCACCGCGAACGGTGGCGGCTTGCCGCCGGCACACGTGTTACATAGAATCTCGTAGTCAGCTTCGGTCATTATTCCTCTTCGTGTGGTGAGTATCGCACAGGGTCAACCGCCAGCCAGAAGTCGTCGTAGTGCCGCGCTGGCCGCACTCTTGGCAGGTCTTGAGCGATTCACGCTCGGCGTCGTCGCATAGCTTATAAAGCTCGTCGGTGCCGTTGTCAAGGTAGATTCGCAACCCCCCGAATTTCTCCTTAATTTGGTCCACCCCTACACCAGCGGCCTCCGCCGCCGCCACGATAGGCTCGGCCAGTGACTCCCAGCCGGGGGGCAGGATGGCCATGCAGTACACGTCGGCCATCGCCACCGGGTACTTATCGAACCAGTGGCGAATGTTTTCGCTAAGCAAGTTGCGCTTGTCAATTTTGTTACGGCCCATATTCTCCCCATTCAGGATGCTGATTGTGGCTGGGCTCTGCCACTTCGGCCCAGTCGCCTGGCACCACGACCCAGAGCGGTGCTACGCCGGTCAGCGCCCAGTAAGCCTTAGGCAGGCCACGGAGGGCCGTGGGCACCCCATCCATAAAATTCTCTGCGTCGTACTTGGTGACCCAGCCCCGGTAGCGTGTAATAGCGCCGTAGGCGGGCCGGTTTACTTTGATGATTTTCATGGTCCGTATTCGCCCCATTCAGGGTGTGGGTTTTCCTCTGGAGGTACGTCGGCCACTGTCCACGCAGTGAAGTCTAGACGCCCCCCGCCACCATACCCGCGTAGCGGCTTTGTAATTCTAGGGTTCTTGGCTAGCCACTGGTGTGCGTGTACCTCTTGGTTAAACACCCCGCAGTTAGGCGGCCATGTGGCCCCCGCTGGCACCTTGACTACTCTCATCATATACTACTCCGGGCGTACGAAGGGCTATCTCTCCCAGTCTGGGCCCTGTCCGAGTATCAGAGTCTCCTGGTATCCCCTACCAGCGGTCACTGCGTTGGCTGCCTGAGCAGATAGCCCCTTGCGGGTGGGAGTTGAAACCCAGATGCGCCAACTATATCTTCTCGGGTTGCCTTCAGGACCCCCTTCGTATAGGTCCTGCCTTAATTCAGGCTGCGCCGATGGAGTCAGACCCGAGGTCTAACACGTCCCTTGCCTTGTCGAGTACGCGTGGGGCACACGTACGGCTGCGTATCTTGTAACACCTGGCCGCCGGACTGTCAAGGCCCGTATTCCCCCCACTCCGGGTGCAGGTTACTTTCAGCGACTAGACTAAGATAGTCGTCGTTAGGGATGACGCAGCCGGTTTTCGGCTCCTTTGTCCTACTAGATACAGCGCCGTCTATGTAAATCTGCTCCCGGATCGTGGGCAACAAGTTTTCTCGGTAGTCCATGGCCCATGCGCGCCTATCCCCGCCACCCAGACCGCCGCCCAGCTTCCAATAGGTATCTGGTACGCTACTTCTGTATAAAAACCGGAGCTGTCCGAATTGCGTGTCAATTAGCTCGTGCTCTGTTAGCTTACGGACCATACTCTCCCCATTCAGGGTGGCTACCCACGTCGGTCAGGCTCTCGTAAACGTGAAGCATAATCAGACACGTGCCCTTCAGTGTGTTCTTGGTTGTAGACCCCTGATAATAAATAGTCTCTTCGTCCTCTGGCAACCTACCAGCCGGCCACGTCCACGCCGCGGTCCGCTGCTTGGTCCAGTAGCCCTTAGGAATGTCTAGGCTGTTCAGTAAAATAAGCTTTCCGGCTGGACTGTCGATTACATCGAACGGTTTCAGGTTGTCAAGGGCCATATTCCCCCCATTCCGGCTTTCCTTCCGGCGCGTACACGTCTTTAATCACGCAGTACAGCGCCACATGCGCGCCGCTGTGTATAGGGGGACGGACGTGAAACAGCTCCGGCGTCAATTCGATGCTAAGTGCGTAGGAATCGGCCTCCTCCTTGTTTCTGAATCTGCCGTACCTGGCAGGAATCGGACTATACGCCGGGATAAGAACAATCCGAGTCTTAACGCGCGCTGACACGCTTGGCCTCCCCTGGACATGCCCCACCCTCATGCTCCGTAGAGCTGAATAGAATCACCATCTTGCCCCCGCACACCCCACACTTGTGTGGGTAGTCCCCGGGCCCGTCCGGCGTGGCCGCCTTAGCTGGCGCCTTGCCCTTAGACATGCCCCGCATGTGTTCCAGGAGTGGCACCAGGATATACTTTGCCATAGAACCCGGACCAATCTTACCCAGCGGTACGGCCCCTGGTCCGCCGATAAGGTCAGCTTCCGACGCTGCCTGCCAGGTATCCCGAGTCTTGGACCGCGGGCACCCGGCCACGTGGTCAGCCGCCACAATCACAGCGTAGGCGCTGTCATCTGACACCCAGACGAGCTTGGCATACTCGGCAGCCTGCGACCCCGCCGTCACCAGCGACCCCGCACGGGCCGTCACGCCAGCTCCACGCGCGCGATGCTGCGGTCAGGCTCGTCACCCCAGCCCACAATCAGGATGACTTTGCCAATCTCGGGCACCATGCCCGGGTCGGCCAGGCGGTCCACCCGCAACCTCTCCATCAGCGTCATCTTGGCGTCCCGGGTCAGTCGGGCCAGCGCATTGGCCCGCCCCTGGATAACCACCAGCGACTTGGCGTTCTCTCGATACACGTACCATTCATCCGTCATTTGCGCTCCTATTCCTGGCCAACTTGACCAGATATTCATCCCAATCGCGCGAAATTGGCCTGGCCGGCTCGGCCTCGCGCTTAATCTGTGCTTTGCGAATCTTCAGGAACATCCGGGACCAGCGTGCAAGCCCCATTGTCCACGGCGGTTTCCGCGGTGGCCTGGGTGTGCATCGGGCCGGGCCGGCTTGGTCGGAGGACGAACCCCTCGCCACCCCCGCGCCGGGTGCGTCGGCGGTCACGCTTCTTTTGTCTGGCGGATTCGCGCTTCTCATCTTCCTTTTTTTCCTTTAAAAGCTCTGCCAGTGCTTGCGCCTTCAGCTCGGCCTGCTCCTTGAAGAAGGCGGAGTACTCGTCCTCGTCCCAATCCCACCCCTTCCAGGCCCTGTAGCCCGAGTAGCCCCCGCGCTTGTACTCGCCCTGGTGCTCCCAGAGCTTGTTAGAGACCTGTACACCGTTGCGTAGCTTAGTCCAGTCACCGAGCCGGGTAATCTCCCCAGAGCCTCTTAGAACCGCAACCCGCCCGCCCAGCGTAGTCAGCCACTCCGGGTCCTCGTGGGCCAGGTAAGCTGCCAGGCGCGTGTCGGACCAGGGGCCCGCGTCGGGGAGTAGGTCCTCCTTCTCCAGCAGCTCCTTGACCTCGTTCCAGCGGCTCCAGTGGCCGTTGTGAATCATGACTTGGCGGGCCCGGCCTGTCGGTGCGCAATTGGCCCGTGCGCTAATCTCGAACGGGTGGCACAGGTCTGGGCGTGTGCCCCCGGCCGTGGCAAACCGGAAGTGGACCAGGCGGGGGTAATCCTTCCACGACGCGACGGCACCGCGGATGTACTCGGGGTCGACCTTCGTGGTCTTGAACCAGTGGACCATGCCGTTGCGGGCCCAGGCCACGCCCACCCCGTCGGCATTCGACTTATTCATCTTCTCAATCTCGGCCAGGCTAAGTTCAGCGCCTGGGTCGAGGGTAATAGCAACACACATTAGAAGTCCTCCGCGGTTGGGGTAGCGATTGTCTCGGCGAATGGCAACATCATACCCTCAGCCCCCGCCACGTGGTAGAACACGTCCGGGCCGCTAGGCTGGCGCTTGAAGCTGGGCACGGTGAACGACTCGGCACTCATGGCCCGCGACGGCATTTTGAGCCTTACTTCCTCGGTCAAGACGTCACCGTCAGACCCGAATTGGCGAGACAGGTCAATCACCGGGTACCCCACCTTGTTAAGGTAGGAGTCGTAGATATCCGACAGCTCGCGGATAGCGGACACGGCAATCTCGACATTGGCGAACATGGGGAGTAGGCGCGACTCCACCGTCTTATACTTGTGGTACGCCACAAAGTTTAGGGCCGTGTAGCGGTCGTTATGGTCGACCAATTGCTCCACTGGCTTGAACTTCATCTGGCAGTAGTTGCGCTCAGCCCCCACCACCATGCGGCCCTCTAGTCGGGTCCAGAATAGGTCACGAGACGCCTTGTCCATCTTATCCTGGTTGTTTTCGCCCCAGGCGTGCCACCGGGCCTGGTAGTAATCCCAGAACGGGACATCGGCCAGGGCGCTGGTATCGATAACCGAGAACGAGGCGTGAATGTGAAACCCGCACGTGTAGTTAACCTTGTTAGGATACAGGTCGCGGACGTCTTTGATGAGATGGTCAAGGATGGCGTGGGGCCGGGTGACAATCTCTCCCGCGTAGCCGTCCAGGTGCTGGACGCTGCCATCGGCCTTACCCGAGGCGCCACTCACCCGCTGGGCGACGTTGCGGTAATTCTCAATCCAGGAGCCCTCAAGCTCCACACCCATCTTTAGCCATCTGCGTTTAACTGGTCGTCTGGACACTCTAACTCCACTTCGTGTTTTTGTAATAGTCGTCGGCGAACGAGAACCGGACCAGGAACTTCCAGGTGGCCGGCCAGGACCTGGGGTCCAGGTCGGACCATAGCCGGGTATGGGTCTGGCGCGCCGGCTTCTGCTGACTGTGGTAGTTGTTCGCGGGGTATACGCGGTGTTCGTAGGCGCCCGAGACGCCGGGCACCGATTCGCGCATTGCGTACGCGTCGTGGTCCCATTTGTACCACATGCCCGGGCGCCTATCCTCGAATTTTACTAGGTCACCGAGGGCCACGGTTTACGCGTCCTCCGACATGACCCAGGACATGCGGAACGGCTTGGCATTGACCATAATCTCGCGGCATCCGTCCATGAAGGACTTTCCCCAGCGCTTGACCAGGTCGGGGGGCACCGGGGCCTCCAGCTTGTAGCTCAGGGTAAATCCGGCTGCTAGCTTCTCTGGGTTGGCGAGCAGGATGGCCCGTGGCGACTCCGACCATTGGAAGTCGGTGCCAGTAACAAATAGACGGGTAATCTTGCTGACTGCCGGCCGGGTGACAACCGACTTGCCGTCCGAGTCGGCCACCACACCCAAGATGTCGGCGTAAATCGGAGAGTATGCCTCGCGCCGGTAGTAACCGGGCGTCATCTTGCTTACCACGGCAGCCAGGGCAGGGGCCTGGATAAAGATGGTCAGATTCTGACCGTCTTCGCTGCGCTCAATGCGCAGCTGGATATCGTTGGTCTTATCGATTCGGTCTTTTAGGGTCTCGGTCACTTCGTGTTGCCTTTCGTGGGTTGCGCGGGCTCCATCTGCTCACCGAGCAGCAGCCACCACTCGGGGGGTAGGTCTTGGGTTACTTCGTCGTCATCAAAGTCGCTGGCCACCACGTCAGACCAGTCGAATAGCGGGTCGGGGGGCGAAGGGATAACGAGGACGGTGTAGTCAATTTGGGTGTCGGTCATACTATCCTCGTCCATCGCCATCGCCAAAGCCATAGCCAGAGCCGTAGCCAGAGCCAGAGCCATCGCCGTATCCTCGTCCATCGCCATAGCCATAGCCAGAGCCATAGCCA
>ERZ1292625.595-Hain-H41-01um-R1-595-length-52108-cov-45_pt1 | contig 49444 bp, 58 predicted proteins | sample MGYA00564400_ERZ1292625 | MGnify/ENA primary metagenome ERZ1292625 (study PRJEB36523, sample SAMEA6512639) | groundwater metagenome | collected 2019-01-08 | study: AquaDiva: Metagenomics assemblies of 32 groundwater samples
CGCTCAATGAGCTCTGCGCGATACTTTTTCGCGTCAGCTTGAAATTTTTCAGGAATCTCACTCTCGACAACTTTCATTCCCATCTCGCCTTCGAACTTGTACGCCTTCATTTTGAGAAGATCGATAACGCCCTCCATGTCCTCTTCGAGCCCCATCGGGATCTGCATACGGACGGCTTTTGTATTCAAACGATCGAGAATCGATGCATAGGAGCGCTCGAAAGACGCGCCCGTGCGGTCAAGCTTGTTGATGAAGCAGATGCGCGGTACGCTCGCCTCGTCGGCATAGCGCCAGTTGGTTTCGGACTGCGGTTCCACACCGGCAACACCGTCAAAGACTACGACCGCGCCGTCGAGCACACGGAGAGAACGCTTCACTTCCACGGTAAAGTCGATGTGCCCCGGGGTGTCGATGATGTTGAAGCGATACATATTCTCCTTCACTTTCGGCATATCCGTCTTGTTCCAGAAACAGGTAATAGCCGCGGCGGTGATGGTGATACCGCGCTCGCGCTCCTGCTCCATCCAGTCGGTGACGGTCTCGCCCGTGTGCACCTCGCCGATCTTGTGGGTCATCCCCGTGTAAAACAAAATGCGCTCCGATGTCGTCGTTTTGCCAGCATCGATGTGAGCGATGATTCCGAAATTGCGCACTTTTTCCAGGGGGTAATCTCGTTCCATGGTTTAGTTAAATAAGTTTAAAAAGTTGAATAAGTTTGATAAGTTTAAAAACATTACGAACTCCAAGGCTTTTGGTTTTGAATGCAGTACGAGACGACAAGTGTGCGAATTAATGAGCTGTACAGTAGTACTGCGATTTAATTCGCACACGCAGTCAACGAAGTAATGCGTCAAAACCAGAAGCCGACTACCAGGCGAAGTGAGCGAATGCCTTATTCGCCTCCGCCATCTTGTGCATATTCTCCTTCTTCTTTATCGCCTCGCCCTCATTGTTGCTTGCAAGCAAGAGCTCATCCGCAAGCTTCTCGTGCATCGGACGGCCCTTTTTTGCTTTTGCCGCGTTGATGATCCAGCGCATCGAAAGCGAGAAACGGCGATCGGGGCGCACTTCGTGGGGCACCTGATAGTTTGCCCCACCGACACGGCGAGAACGAATCTCCATGAGGGGACCAGTATTCTTCACCGCGAGGTCAAAAACCTCAAGCGGTTCCAGATCCTTCTTTTTCTCTTTGATGATCTCAAAAGCCCCGTACACGATTGCGCGTGCGGTGTTTTTCTTTCCCCGCTCCATCACATAGTTGATGAGCTTCTCGACCTTGGTCGAGCCATAGACGAGGTCTTCGCCGGGGATATTACGATTTTTTACTTTTCTGCGCATGGTTATTTTTTAATAGAGAAAATTATTTCTTTGCTACGATGGCCTTTCCCTTCTTTACCCCATAGCGACTGCGACCCTTTGAACGCTTTTCAACCGGCGTTGCGTCGAGACGACCGCGCACAATGTGGTAGCGCACACCGCCGAGGTCTTTTACGCGACCGCCGCGAATCATCACCACCGAGTGCTCCTGAAGCTTGTGTCCCATTCCCGGAATATACGCGGTGACCTCCATACCGTTGGTCAAACGCACGCGAGCGATCTTGCGGAGCGCCGAGTTCGGCTTCTTTGGGGTCGTCGTGGTTACCTTTGTGCAGACACCGCGCTTGAACGGCGAGTTGTGGTACACCGGCTTGTTCTGAATACTATTGAAACTTTTTAGAAGCGCCTGAGAACGAGACTTCTTTATCGGAGTCTTGCGAGGTCGTTTGGTGAGCTGACGAATTGTTGGCATAAATATAAACTAGTCGCATACGCGACCAAGTGCAACTACTCTACTATATGGTATCAGAAAATGCAAGCGATTGGGGCTATGCGCTAAACCCAGTAATCATCAAGAACAAAAAGCTGGAAATAGGCCATATAATGTATTGCGCGAAAAAGAGGACAAAAACGATAAAAATGAGCCAGTTATGTTCCAAATAATCGTGGATGTGCTGAAAACGGTACGGCAAAAAGGCAAAAAGGACTTTTGCACCGTCAAGCGGAGGAAACGGGATCATATTGAACACGGCGAGGGCTATATTGAGGAAAACAATAGCTCCCAGCATATCAAAAAACGGACCGGATGGGATTCCGAGGATATCTTGATAACGAATCATCAAGCCGAAAACGACCGCGATGGCAAGGTTTGAGAGTGCTCCCGCCGCCCCGACGAAAATAGTCCCCCATTTAAAATTCTTTAAATTATAGGGGTTGTACGGCACCGGCTTTGCCCACCCAAAAGCGAAATGACCGCCGGAACCGAGGAGCATCAGGGCGGGAAGAATAATGGAGCCAAACGGATCGATGTGGCTGGCAGGGTTGAGCGTCAGCCGTCCCGCGAGGCGCGCGGTCGGGTCGCCCATTATTTCCGCGGCAAAACCATGAGCAATCTCATGAATAATGACCGAAAATATGAGTATGGCGAGAAAAAAGAGTGTTTCGACTTGCATAGCGCGTTCGCGCAAGTGGAAAGTGGAAAGTTAAAAGTCATAAAGTCACGGGGACAGGGTGCTTCTATATTTTCACTCAAACTTGCAAAATTACTAATGTATGATACCATACAAAAACTAAACAAGAAATAAATCATATGGCAAAATCCTGTCCAACCTGTGGCAAAGGAACGATCATGACCGGTCGCTACTCCAACCGCGTCCGCGCAACCAAGTTTAACCCTACGGGAGTGACCCGCAAATACCCAAATCTCCAATGGGCGCCTCTTTCCGACGGCTCTCGCATCAAGATCTGTACTAAATGCATGAAAGTAGGGAAGCATCTCGCAATCAAGTTTGTATAGCTAAAACAACTAATACCCGCCATATGGCGGGTTTAGTTTATACGCAAATCACTCCCGTCTGTTTTGAAAACAATATTTCCCTGTCCAAGAGTGCTGAGAAACGGGATTTTGAATTCGGTGAGGAGGTCGGTGACTTCTTTGTGCGGATGACCGTATTTATTGTCTTTGCCTGCGGAAATTATTGCGTATTCAGGATCGACTGCCGAGAGAAATATGCGGGAGCTTGAGGTATACGAGCCGTGATGTCCGAGCTTGAGGACGGTGGTATGCAGGGTGCCACCATTTTTTCCGACGAGATACTGCTCCACCCCTTGTGGCGAGTCGCCCGTAAAGAGGAAGGATTTCTCGCCATACGAGAGGCGCGCGACAATGGATGCGGTGTTGGTATCCCATCCGGAGGCGTTTCGGTTGGGAAATAATACCTCAAGCGCGATGCCCTCATCGAGAATAATGCGTTCGCCCGCGCGGGCGAGGAATCGCGCCGGGCGCTTTTCGAGGATTGCCTTTTCAAATGCGCCGTACGCTCCCGTATCTGAAGTATTTTCGGTAGTGACGACGCTGGCGACATTCATGCGGTCGATGACAGCAGGCAAACCTCCCACATGATCTTGGTCGGGATGCGTGGCAAGGACGAGGTCGATGGATCGGTCATAAAACGGCATCACACGGCCAAGCGCGCGGAGGACCACACCACTCGATGGTCCGCCGTCGATGAGCATCTGGTTCCCATTCGGCGCTTCGATGTAAATAGCGTCGCCCTGCCCAACATCGAGAAACGCAACCGTCAGTTCGCCATGACGGTCTGCGCGCAAGGTTGCCGACCAGATGAAAATATTTATTATTACAAAAATTGCAACGAGTGCGTATTGCAGGTTTCGCTTCGAAAAACTCAACATACTAATATGGTACCATGCTCCGTCTCACGCAACCCACTGTCATATAAGAGACGCTATAGCGTCTCTTATATGACAGTGGGTTGCGACAATAGTGAGCTTCGCCATGCTAATATATCAGAATGACTGACATTGCCATCGAATCACTTATCCAAGGCGGGAGTTACTTCGCAATTTTTCTTCTGATGATAGCGAATGGCGCCGTGTCTTTTCCGTCGAGCCAAGTGCTCTACATTATTGCGGGATACTTCATCGCGCGTGGAGACCTTGTGCTCATTCCCGTCGCTCTTGCGGGCGCACTCGGCAACACCGCCGGCAACATCATCCTCTACGAGCTCGCACGCGCGCACGGTCGCACATTCATCGCACGAATGAAAATCTTTCCTCTGCGCGAACTCGCAAAAGTTGAACACGCATTCAAGAAAAAAGGAGCGTGGTTTATTTTCATCGGAAAACTTTTGCCCGCGATAAAAGTTTTTGTCCCCATCCCCGCAGGTCTCGGAAAAATGTCGCGCCCGCTTTTTGCGATCCTAATGTTCGTCGCATCATTCATCTGGTCGCTCGCGTTCATCGCCATCGGATATTTCTTCGGCAAGTCGTCCGACCTCTTTGGCCGCTATGCGATCATCCTCGCCATCATCGCCGCAGTCGTCATCCTCCTCTTCTACCGATACATCAACAGCACCGAGGTTATGCGCGAGATCGAAGATTAAAATTCATACTCTGATTTTTCTTCTGCCGCCTCATGTGGAAAATTTTTCGCAATATAAAATCCGAGGAGCGCGTATGCGATGGCGATGGCGCCGAACGGAAATGAAATACCGTGGAGTGATGCAAATGGTACGCGCACAAAAAATTCTACCGCAAGGACGATGTACGCGAGCATCAGGTACGCGCAAAATGCAAAGACGCTACTGACAAGCGGTACCCATGCGAGCGTCGCAGTGAAGGCGACTGCGAGCATGGCGAAAGGCACGACCGGAAGAATAAAAATATTTGAGATGAGACCGATGAGCGACACGCTCCCCATGTGATAGAGAATGAGTGGCAGGACAAAAATCTGTGTGGCAAAAGTGGTGACCACGATCTCTCGCAATACGCGCGAAGAGACAAAAAAGAAATATTTTTCGATGACGGGCACGAGGACAACGAGCGCGAGTGTCGCAGAAAATGAAAGCTGAAACGACACATCATGGAGGAGGATCATCGGGTTCACAAAAACCATCAGCCCGCCGGCGAGCACGAGTGCGCGAAGCGCGTCGCCTTCGCGCCCCAGCACGCGCGCAAGAATAATGATGAGCGCCATAATAGTCGCGCGCACAACGGTCGCCCCTCCGCCGACCATCAACGCGAAAAGAATAACGCCGATGGCACTCGCGCCGAGGCGGAGCGTAAACGGCACAAACAAACCGACCCGTGAAATGATACCGGCGATAACGGCGATATTGTATCCCGACAAGACCACGATATGCGCGACACCGGTGTCTCGGAATTTTTGCAAGAGCTCATCGCCTAGAGATTGTTTTACACCGAGGGTTATCCCGCCGGCGAGCGATGCCTCGGGCTCGGGTATCATTCGTACGATATTCCCCATAAGCCATGTTTTCAGTGCAAATAATTTCTCTAAAATAATATTCCCTTTGCCGTGTGAAACGAGTGTCACTTTCGGAAAATACATTTGATAGTAGATGTCATCCTTTGCGAGGTATGCTTGATAGTCAAAATCTTTTGCTCCGTCTTTTGATGCAAAATTTTTAGGTGGAGTGATCTTTCCATCTACCGTCACTTCATCGCCATAGCGAAGCACCGGATACACGGGGACGCGCACGAGAATGTTGGAAGTTTTCTCAAGGACAACTTGATTTTCACCGTATAGGACACTATTTATTTCACGTCCAAGGTGGCGTCCAAGATGTGAACCTGCTGGTTCAGCCTCTGCTGACCCTAGGACAATATTTGTATATTCCTCTCGGACATCGGGCTCGTTTTTAATAATTCCTGAGACACTTACGGTGTCACCGAGAAATTTGTTTAGTGTATGCGCATTTTGTTTCGACAGAGAATAATCGACGCGCAAAATGCCGAGAGCGCATCCGAGCAATACGAGTGAAACAATACAACTGCCTGCACCGCGCGACCCGTTCCTCCGCGCAAGGAATATTATTACCGCAAGAAACGCGCACAAAATACCGAAAGAGTATCCAAAATTAAAAAAACTTTCGAGCGCAATGCCAACAATGAAACTAATACTGAAACCAAAAAAATATTCAGAGAGCATAACTATCGGACACCCCACTCCTTGATGATCGCGCGCTCATCGTCCGCGCTCACCGCTTTTTTAAATTTCGTGCCCTTCACTCCTTTCACGCGTCTTTCACACTCTGCCCATGTCGTGTGACGCATGAGCTTGCCACCGACCAAACTCAAATACGAATACGCTTTCATTTTTTGTCGCGCTTTTTCTTCTGGTGACTTTTTTGATTTCGTACTTACCACCGTCACCTCGAGACTTTCAAGGTCGACATCGTACTCCGCGCGTGCACCGCTAAAAAGTTTTGGCCGTTTGCCGTCGGCATAGTCCGTCGCGATGATATCTGCGCGTTCATTTCCCGGAATACCGGAGTGCCCCGGCGTGTACCGCCACAAGATCTTCGACCCGCTCATCTTCACATCAGAGAGTGCCATTGCGAGCGCCTCCCACAGATCGCGATTGAGCACATCTTCTTTCTTGCTATTCTTCCAGCCATTTCTTTCCCACCCCGCGATCCACTTTGTAATGCCGTTGATGACATAGCTCGAGTCCGCGCGCATATCGACAGCAAACGCACTGCCTAAATCACGCACAAAAGAAAGTCCCGCGATCGCCGCCGAGAGCTCCATCCTATTGTTCGTCGTATGATTCTCTCCGCCGCCGAGCTCCTTCACTTTTCCTTCCCAAGCAATGATCGTTCCCCATCCTCCGGGACCGGGGTTACCTCGCGATGAGCCGTCTGTGTAGATAATTATTTCAGGAAGTTTCATTTAGTTAGTCTACACTTTTTTAATTACCTCCACAATTCGGAGTCTCAGCTCGCGCTTGTCGCGAAAGGTGTTCACCTCGATCGTCGCGACTAAATTGATGGGGTCTCCTACAACGAGCTTTTTGTATTTTTCATCATCTGCAAAAAACAAGATCGCTTTCACCGATGAACCTTCAAACGAAAGTTCAAGATGATTTTTCTCTTTCCCGAAATATCGCACGGTAGCAAGTTTCACATTTTCAAAAAGAAATACCGGTTTCGGATTACCGATTCCAAACGGCGCAAACTTTTCTATCTGTTTCCAATTGACCCAATTCACCTCCACGAGAGAAATCGTTGCCTCCACCTTTTGCTCGCCTTCTTCTTTTTCTTTTCGCACGGCTTGATACACACTCACGAGCTCGTCTTCAAGTGTGTGGATGAAGTCGCTCGAAACAGAGAAACCTCCCGCGAACTCGTGCCCGCCGATCGACGCAAACACTCCATCGCGCACCGAGGTCATCAGTAGGACAACATTCACCGTGCCGTCCGAACGACACGAACCTTTGATGCATCCGCTCTCCGTGCGACCCCACACAAAAACCGGTCGCGCATACGCCTCAGACAAATTCGCCGCGACGAGTCCCGCGAGTCCCGGCTTCCACAGAGGATTGCCGATTACCACCACTTCGCGAAGTCCGCGCATGTCGAGATGTTTGCGCGCCTCTTTCACCATGCTCGCAACGAGTCCCTTGCGCGCGTCATTCAAGTGCACCAACTTGTCCGCATACTCATCCGCCGCTTCTCGAGTCGCGGATGAGAGCAGTCGAAACGCGTCCATCGGGTCTCCCATTCTGCTCGCCGCATTGAGGCGCGGACCGATCATAAAACCGATATCGTCTTCAGTAATATTTTTTGGCGGAAGATCCATCTTGCCGAGGAGAGCGAGAATGCCAGGGCGGCGCGATTTGCGGAGGACCATCAATCCGTAGTGCGCGAGTGCGCGATTTTCATTGCGAAGCGGTACCATGTCGGCGATGGTCGAAAGCCCCGTCATGTCGAGGAGCCACTTTTCCCAACCGAGTGGCACGCCCCACGATTCCCCGCGTTTCACCAAAAGCGCCGAAACAAGTTTCCATACCACCGCCGCCCCGCAGAGCATCGAGTCGTGATAGGTGTCCCCCGCTTGTTTTGAATTCACGATCACATATGCGCGAGGCAAAATATCGGGAGGAAGATGATGGTCGGTAATGACCACATCCATACCAAGAGATTCCGCATGCGCGACCTCGGCAATATCAGAAATCCCACAATCAATAGTGATGAGGAGCGTCGCCCCGCGAGACGCAAGGAGATCGATTGCTTCACTATTCAACCCATACCCCTCACTGTTGCGATGCGGAATATACACTTCAAAATTTTCATACCCGATCTTTTTCAAAAAGTCGTGGAAGATCACCGCCCCAGGAATCCCATCGCAGTCATAGTCCGCAAAAATAGCGATGCGCTCGCCCGTATCAATAGCACTCAAAATCCGCTCAACCGCTTTCTCCATATTGAGTATCCCAAACGGGTCCCGCACATCCCGCGCAAAATCCGGATACAAAAAATGCTCCGCATCCGCCGCATTGGTAATCCCACGATTTTTGAGAAGCGTCTGAACGAGTGGCGGGTAGGTTGAGAGGTCAGCTGACATAAAGCGCATTGTAGCATACGCCAAAAAACTAAGGGCGGGCCTTGAGAACCAGTATTTAAGACCCGCTCTTAGTTTTTTGGTGTATACTATCTTTCATATGAACACCTGCCTCTTCTGCAAAATCATCGCCGGGGAAATTCCCACGCAAAAAGTTTACGAGGACGAACACACGCTCGCCTTTTTAGACATTCACCCCGTCAACATCGGACACACCCTCGTCATCCCGAAAGTGCATCACACCAATCTATACGACACCCCTGACGAAACACTCGCGCACATAATGACCGTGGTAAAAAAACTTTCCATCGCAATAAAGAGTGCGATGAATGCCGACGGCATCAACATCGAAATGAACAACGACCCCGTCGCCGGCCAAATCATCTTCCACACCCACCTCCACATCGTCCCCCGCTTCGAGGGTGACGGCTTCAAGCACTGGCACGGGGCGCGAGACTACCACGAAGGAGAAAGCACTGAGGTGGCACAAAAAATTTCTGCAGCACTATAAAAACACCAAGATTAAACCTTGATATTTTTTATCGCGCTATATTTCGCCTGCTTTTATTTTTCTTATTCTTTCTTCCCTTCGCTCGACATTAAGTTCAATAATTTCTTTAGCAATTTCTTGTGGGGTACCTGAAATAGAAAACTTATCTTTAATTTTTTCATAACTATTTTCCCAATTTCTCGCTATAGCTATAAGGTAACCTCTTTTTACGCTTTCTTGAATAATGGGTTCAGATTTAACTTTTTCAATAAGTGACGGAAAATCATTAATGATGAGCTCGGCTTCACCTAGCCATCCACCTTGTGTAGATAGATTTTGTATCAATCTCTCTTTTAATGCTTCTGCAACTTCAGGGTCGTCAACTAACTCATCCTCAGAAATAACAGACAAACTATAAAGTCTATCCATTTGGTCTATTATGGAATCCCCTTGCAGAGAAGACTCCATCAAAGAAATTACCGCTTTTTTAATTACATCCTTAGAAAGGACTTCTCTTGGTAAATTATTTTTCTCCAAAAAACCATTAATCATATCTACATAGGAGCTATCCCGTGGGTTACCTTCGAATTTAGACATTTCAAATTCTTCTCGTTTTAATGTGTCCCCCTTATAACTCGAAAAGAGTAACTCTCCTGAAAGAATTTTGTCTAATGTTTCCATTAATTGTTTTTGTCCTTCTTTTACTACCTCCTCCGGCGTATGCTGTTTCGGCTGTTCCATTTTTGGTTCCATATTTTTGATATTAATTACTAAATGACTAATACCTCTAGTATGCCCCCCCCCTAGACCCTCCTGTCAAGCCCCATACATTTCTCCCACCCCATTATTCCCATCAACGCCCACCCGCCAAGACCACAATACCGACAACCGTCATACAAAAAAGGTCATGACTTGTTTTGTATGACACCCTTAAAATACATGAGCATAATGCTACTGATATTTTAGTCAATAAACGGATACAAAGAACAAGCAGGGAACAAACGACTTTTTGCTTTAAATTCCGAAATTGCGTTTCACTTTTTCGGCACCATCAATATGAGTCGCCTCGATATAAATAATATTTCTTCTCACCCCAAAGACCTCTCCAACAAAATCAATCTCGTCTTTGCATGGATGCGGAAACACAAACACAGACTTCTGAATCGGGTACATTCCAATATCTTTAATCTTAAAACTTATTGCATCTCGGACTCGCTTTTTTGTTTGGGGGATGTCGAACATTACAATGCGCCACTTCCCGTCCCACTTCTGCCTTGGGTTGAGTTTTATTTTTTCAAGGTCATACCCAAGAACCTTCTTTTTCCCTAGTGCCGTAATCTCTACGACATCATGCCCTTTGCGACTAATGACGCGCACCATCTTCTTTTTTTGAAGACCGCAAAGTGCTTGCCTCACCCGATAACGATCGCGCGAATTTCGTGGTTTAAAGATGTCCACGACTTGTGCCAAATTTGGCATTGCAAAACACAAGACAATAAACCCACCGAGTGCAAGCCCTTTCAAAATCTCTTTTGCCAACTCTCCTCGTTCGTAATTTTCCATAATGTAATACCTCAAGCATACCACCTACTGTCATATAAAAGAAGTCATGACTTCTTTTATATGACAGTAGGTGGTGATAGGTGGAGGGGTGGAGTTGACGCATGTGGCGGAGATTGGATTATGGATAACATTTTTTTGCATCGTGAGTCTTTAGGTGTATACTATTCCAGAACCCATCTTAAAAAAACAATGTAACAAGATATGTTTTTGAGATTGGTCTACACCTATGGATGCTTTTGCGAAAATGGATATTTTCTTTTTGGTGACCACCGCCGCGGTCGTTGTGTTTGTGGTGTTTGTGGGGGCACTTCTCTACTATGTGATTCGTACGGCGCGCGATGTGAGCGAAGTCGTGCGCACCGTGAAAAAAGAAAGTGAGCGATTTGTGAGAGGCACGAGTGCGGCGCGGTGGCAGATGGTGCAGGGTGGTGGGGGTATGGTGCAGAAAGTCATAGCGTTCGTGCAGTCGTTCGCATCTGCACGCAAAAAGAAATCAGAAAAGTAATTTTAGTAATTAATATAACTGGGTACAATCAAATGGCAAAAACAAAAACAACGGGGACAGGGGCAGTCGTGGGTGCAGGACTTGCAGCAATCGCGGCATTCGCGGCGGCGGGATATTTTCTCTATGGAAAGGACGGCGCAAAGAACCGCAAGAAGGTGCGTGGCTGGATGCTCAAAGCAAAAGGTGAGGTGCTTGAGGGCGTGGAGAAATTGAAAGATGTGACCGAGGAACAATACTCGGCAATCGTCGACAAGGTAAGCGCAAAGTATGCGGGAGTCAAAAACATCGACCCTGCAGAGCTGGAAGCGATGGTGCGCGAGCTTCGCGGACATTGGAAGAACATCAAGAAATCAATTACTCCCGCTCCAAAAAAGAAAGCTAAGAAAGTGACTAAGAAAGTTTCAGCATAGTGCTGAGAGAAAAAACTCCCGACCTCTTCAAGAGGTCGGGAGTTTTTATTTTTATTAGTCTTATCTTTTTTTACATTTGACAATCGCATCAATACCCGGAAGTTTGCCGTCGGCGAGGAAGTCGAGGGTGGCGCCGCCGCCGGTGGAGACAAAGGTGAATTTGTCGGCGATGCCGAGCTTTTCAACTACTACCGCAGTGTCGCCGCCACCGATGATGGTGGTGGCCTTGCTTCCTGCGACCGCGTTCAGGAGCGCGATCGTCCCTTTATCAAAACCTTCTTCATAGTAGCCGAGGGGGCCGTTCCAGACGATGAGTTTGGCTTTTTTGAGGAGCGGGGCGAGATTTTTGATCGTCTCGGGTCCGACATCAACGATGCTCTCCTCGGGAGAAAGCTCGCCGATATGCTTCACGGTCGTTTTTTTGCCCTGACCATTTTTCACGACCACATCGCTCGGCAAAATGATTGTTCCTTTTTTCAAAAGCGGAGTGAGTTTGAAACTATGCGCATCGACAAATGACTTCCCCACTTCGAGTCCGATATCATGAAAGAAATCGTTCGCGAGAATGCCACCAACAAACACCTTGTCCGCAATCTTCATAAACTTTTTCAGGAGTGGCATTTTGGTCTCAAACTTCGCACCGCCGAGAATGAAAAGGAATGGGTGCTTTGGATTGAGCGCGAGGGAAAGGTGCTTGACCTCGTCAGCGATGAGAAAGCCGGCGTAGCTCGGCAAATATTTTGTGATGCCCACGACCGAAGCATGCGCACGATGCGACACCGCAAAAGCGTCGTTCACGAAGATGTCACCGAACGATGCGAGGTACTTTGCAAATTCGGAATCATTTTCCGTTTCGCGGCCGTCGAGGCGCAGATTCTCAAACACAACTACCCCGCCTTCAGGAAGACCGTCTACGACCGCACGAGCTTGCTCAACACGAAAGTCCGGAACAAAGCCGACATGCATTGTTTTGTTCAAATACTGGACGATTGGCTTGAGCGACGAAGATGCATCCTTGCCGATATGGGAAAGAATGATGATGCGCGCTTTTTTCTTTACCAAATACTCCACCGTCGGTATCGCGCGGTCAATACGCATCGTCTCGACAATCTTGCCGTTTTTTATCGGCACATTGAAATCAAGGCGTAAGACCACGCGCTTGCCTTTCAGCTCTTTGATGTCTTTTATTGTGGGGATGTTTTTCATGTGGTTTAGTTATCGTAGAGAAAACTAAGGTCCGACCTTCGGGAGTACCCGCAAGGTCAGACCTTAGTTTTCTCCGCGCTCATCAAAATCTCACCAAACACTTTCGGGTCCAAGCTTGCACGGCCGACGAGGAGTCCGTCGACTTGGGACTTGAGTAGGAACTCCCAAGCATTTTTTGCATCGACGGAACCGCCGTATAGAATCAAAACACTTGCGCCGTCTTTCCCACCATACAGATCCGCAAGGGTCTTTTTGATAAAGATTGAAACCTCGAGCGCGTCGTCTGTCGAGGCGGCGCGGAGGGCATTTTTTCCTATTGCCCAGATCGGCTCATATGCGATGACGACTTGTGCAAGATCTTTTTTCTGGATACCATGAAGCGCCATCTTCAACTGCCCCGCGATGTGTTTCACATATTCTCCGTCAGGATCGCGCTCTCTTTCGCCGACACAGAGGACTGCCGTGAGTCCCGCTTTCACTCCCGCAAGAACTTTTTTGTTCACGAGCTCATCCGTCTCCCCCATCGCGCGCCGTTCTGAATGACCGATGATGACATAGCCGAGCCCGAGCGATGCGAGCATTGTCGGTGAAACCTCTCCCGTATACGCGCCTTCATTTTCAATCCACGCATTTTGCGCGCCCACCACGCACCGATGTCCCGTCACCAACTTTTTCAGCTCGCTTGTATAGACAAAAGGCGGACAAATGACCGTCTGGACATTGCGAAGCCCACTCGCGACTTTTTTGATACCCGCAAACTTCGCCTTTGCGTCCTTGACGCTCGCGGGGTACATTTTCCAATTGCCGATGATGAGTTTCTTCATAAGGGTATTGTAGCATAAGATGGTCAGGTGCGAAAAAACTAAGGTCCGGCCTTCGGGATTACCCGCAAGGCCGGACCTTAGTTTTTTCTCCCCACTTTTAACTTTTGACTTTACACTTTTGACTAGATTACTGCCCCTCTTTCCAATCCTGAATCGTCCATGTGCCTCCCGGCCCCGAAGTAAAGAGCGCATTCTGAAGCCCGCTCGCATAGGTCACATTCGCATTATTCTGAAGCGTGATTTTGTACCCTGTTACCTCTTTCACTGATGCGCTGTTTTTGAGAAGAATATCTCCAAGACGCGAATAGAGAAGGATGTCCCCTTGCGCTCCCTGCTCAAGCTCTATTGCTTCATTGGGCTGACCCAAAGAAGCACCGTTATTTTCAGAAATGAGCATTATCCACGAATTTCCCCCGGGTGCTCCCGCGAAATTGAGACCTTCTCCCTCGACGCTTACCGTACTGCTCGTTAAATGATTTGTCGGATTGTCTGAGACCATCACGATAGATTGTCCAACAAGCGTAGGGTCTACGCGAATAGTCAGGTGATTTTTTATTTTAATATTCCCCGTCACCCAAATAGGTCCGCCAAGTGTAATGACCGGGCCGCCACCGCTTCCCGTACCCGTGATTTCCAAATCGCACGGTATTTTTTTGGGACCGATACTCGCCGAATCGTTGATCGCATATTTCCCGCCCGAGCAGGTAACCATACCTCCCAGAGCGGCTGCCGTTTCCCAATTTGCAATATCTTGCGCAGTGATTGGGAATGGCTGCGCGACTTGCGCGGTCAATGTCTCGCACGATGTTCTGTTTGATCCGGAAATCGTATTGCAATACGCAGAACCCGAAATGGTCGAGTTTGAGATAGTGCCCGCATACATATGGCTGCCCCCTTGATTAAAAACTCCCGTGATAGAGCCGTTGAGTCCCGTCGTCCCACCGGCGATGACGGTGCCCGTGACCAGATTGTTCGATCCGATGATTGGTCCCGCAGAAAAGAGGCTCCCCGTAATGGTCGAGCTGTTTTGCAAAAGAACTCCGCCGGCACCCGCCTGTACGCCATAGCTGAACGACTCACCGCTCGAAGTCGTGAGCTTCGACTTCACGCGGCGCGTATTCAGGAGAATATCACCGAGGGAACTGATTTCCTTCTGGCTTGCAGTTATATCGGTAATCGTCGTTGTAGCGGTATTTCCGCCGAGGGAAATTATTTCCTGCGCGCTGATTGGTTTTGCTTTTTTGATGCGATAGAGAGCATCCTCGCTCCCCGCCTCGGACAAATAGTATGCCCCTTTTGATTTCGCAAAATCACGAGCCGTCGTATATTCGCGCACTACCGGAGAGGAAAGTCCGATCGCCATTGCGGTAGCAATGATGACAAAAAACATAACAGCTGTGATGATAGCGGCCCCCTTGTTACGCGGAAGATGTTTCATAATGAATTCTAAGTTTCAAAAATTATTAATATGTATCACAAAAATAATGCTAGGGGAATTTTTAATTTCAAATTTTTAATTTTTAAGCAATGTTTTAATTTTAAATTTTTAAACATTTGAGCCATTTCTTTAAAAATTCAAAAATTACAAAATTAAAAATTTGTGTTCCTCCCTTAATGTACCGACCCCCTCAGCACTATCGTATCATAAAACTTCACCGCTTGTGTCGTCGTCGCGCGCGAGTCATGAAGCGTCATTTCCACCTTCACGGCTTTTGAGTTTGTCATGGATATCGAGCGGAAGACGAGGTTGGTGAGCGTGACGCTCTTTGTCACGAGCGCACCTTTATCGACACCACCCTCTTTCAGTCGGAGCTGGCTTGCCCCGTCCATATAAAACTCCATTGTCGTATTCGCACCGACCGCGTCTTTTGTCTTGAGCGTAAGTCGTCCCGGGCTCGAGCCGAGCGTGCTGTTTGCCGTGTCCACATCATAGGCATTGCGAATCTCGCGACTCAATCGTTCGAGCGCGACTGTCGCTGACTGGTTCACGCTCTGGTTCAGGCGAAGCGTGTAAAATGATTTCATCACCATAATAGTCGCGTTCACGGCGAGTACGGAGAGTATCGCGAAAAAAGCGATGTAGATGATCATCTCGACGAGGGTGAAACCGCCGCGCGATTGGGCTGAATATCGAATATCGAATATCGAATATCGAATGGGGTACGGGAAATTTCTCGTTTCTTTTTGTACTGTTTTTTTTATTCTATATTCCATATTCAATATTCTACCCTTTATCAGTTATTAAATATATTCGTCACATAGGTCTGAATCGAGCGCGTCGTCGTGCCGGTGGCGGGCTCGCTCCATGCGACCGAGACCGTTACGAGCTTGATGTCTGGATCATAGGTGCCGGACACGGCGATGTCGCTATTCGCGTCACGATTCACATCGGCGAGGGTAAACTTGCGCTCAAACTTCCCGTCGATGAGCGTATTCGTTGTTGTCGTCGCCCAGTTCGTGCCGCTCCACGAAAAATAGTAGGTGGTGGTCGTGGACATATTGCGGATATTACTCGTATAGCTCAGGTCGCGAAAGATTTTTACCGCCTCCATCCCTTCTTCAAGAAGGTAGTCTCCTTGGACGGCTGACTTGGTCGTCCCGCTCGTTCGCAATGCTAGCTGGAAAAAATTTGAAATACCGAGGAGCGCTACCGAGAGCACCGACGCGCCGATGAGCATCTCGATCATGCCGAAACCGCGCGAAGCGCGAGTCGAAAGTCGAAAGTCGAAAGTCGAAAGTGAGGAATTCTTTTCTGTATTTTTTTGGTTAGTTGTCATTCGTTGTTCGTTGTTAGTTGTTCCCCTAATTGATCGTCACCACTCCCGTCGGCAAAACGAGGACCGTGGTGCTCGCTGTCGTCCCCGTGACCAAGAGAGTCGTCGTCGCATTTTGGCTCGTCGCTCCGGTCACTTTTTCGAAAAGGAGTTCCGACCCGCCTCCATTTATTGTGATAGACGAAAGGGTAACAGCCGGGTTGAATGCGTGCACCTCGTTTGTTCCCGCCCCTGCCGTATAGGTCGCCCCCTGAAAAAGGGTGACATTCTCCGCCTCAAGATGGATGCCGAACCGATTGTCATTCTTTGACGACACCGAGAGCAAGCGCGCGCGATTGATGACCGTCACCAGCTCTTGCGTCTCGGTGTTCAAAAGACTGCTCCGCCTGAAATTGAGAAATGAGGGGATGATGACAGCCAAAAGAATCGCCATGATCGCAACGACAATGAGAAGCTCGAGAGCGGTGAAACCGGATGACACTTTTGACTTTTGACTTTTGACTTTTGACTTTTTCATATATTACTCATCACACTGTACATCGGCGAGATCATCGATACGGCAAAGAAGCCGACCGATGCGCCAATGACCACCATGAGTATCGGCTCGATGATGGTCGACATATTTTTTGTCGCCTCATCGACTTCGTTCTCATAAAACAACGCGACATTGAGGAGCATCTGCGAGAGCTTGCCTGTCTCCTCGCCCACTTCCACCATATCGCCGACGAGAAGCGGGTAGATATATTCATTCTCGGCAAAAACAGAGGAAAGCGGAATACCCTTTTGCACGCGTTCTCCGGCGAGTGTCATCACCTCTTTATAATATGAATTTTGAAGGACATCTTTTGTGATGTTGATCGCCTCGAGCATGTCCACGCCGGAAGAAAGGAGCGACGAGAGTGTGCGTGCCGTGCGTGCCGCATTCGACTGACGCACAAGACTGCCGATGACCGGCAGGCGGAACAGAGAAAATTCGAATGCACGGCGTCCTTGTTTTGTGCGAAGCGCCATTACAAATCCCGCGACGACTCCCGCGACGATGAGGACTCCGATAAGCAGATGATTCGACAAAAAGTCGCTCAAGCCAATGATTATTTTTGTGCTTGTAGGAAGCTCGGTGTTGAGCTCTTTGAATGTTGACGCGAGGGTGGGTACCACATAGATAAACATCAAAACACCGATAACAATGAGCGCGACGAGGACAACCGACGGGTAGATCATCGCGCCTTTGATCTTCTTTTTCAAGAGATAGCTTTTTTCCAGCTGGTCCCCCACCACGAGGAGCGAATCCGAAAGACCTCCCGACTCCTCCCCTGCACGCACCATCGAAACAAAGATCGGCGAGAAGACTTTTGGGAACTTCGCCATGCCCGCCGAGAGCGTCGACCCGCGGCTGATCTCGTCGATGAGCGTCTTGATCGTTTTTTTGAATGCGGGGTTCTTTGTCTGCCTTTCGAGGATAGTGAGCCCGCGGGAGAGCGACAGACCCGCTTTCATCATCGCGCTCAAGTTGTGCGCGAACACGATCAGATGCTGAGTTTTCACGCGCGAAAGGAGCACATTGATCGCGTCCATATTGAAAGAGAATCCGCTCTTCACATCTTCGACCGAGATCACTGACTTGCCCTCGCCGCGCAAATTCGCCGCCACCGCAAAACGGTCCGCCGCATCCATCTCCCCGGCCGTCTCCTCCCCCGACAGCTCCCGCACTTTGTATTTAAATTTTGGCATTATTATTTACAATTGACATTTGACAAGTGACATTTGACTTAATACTACTGTATCTGTTTCCTCTTGTCACTCGTCAAATGTCAATGGTCATATGTTCTTCATCATTCCGACACCACCCGGAGTACCTCCTCGATTGTCGTCACGCCTTGCACGGATTTCATGATACCGTCTTCGAGCATCGTGCTCATTCCCTCTTTTTTCGCCTGCGCTTCTATTTCAACTGGAGTCGCGCTTTTCATAATGAGGTCGCGAATCGTGGGCGACATTTTCAAGATTTCGTGAATGCCCACGCGCCCTTTGTATCCATCCTCCGACTCCTCTGATTTTTTTGGACGGTAAAAGGGGACATCTTTCCACTCCGCGTTCGGCGCGACGATGCTTTCCTCTTTCAAGACTTTCATCACGCGGTCAAGGTCGACCGACTTTCTGAGAGTAGCGACCTCCGCGTCGGTGAGCGTGTATTTTTCTTTCGTATTGCACAGACGGCGCACGAGACGCTGAGCGATGATGACATTGACCGTGGAAACGATGAGGAACGGCTCGATGTCCATATCGAGGAGGCGAGGCATCGTGGATGCGGCGGAGTTGGTGTGGAGCGTCGAAAGCACGAGATGTCCCGTGAGCGCGGCATTCACCGCGAGCGACGCCGTTTCATTGTCGCGGATCTCGCCGACCATGATGATGTCCGGATCCTGACGCACGAGCGAGCGGAGCCCCGATGCAAAGGTGAGTCCGATCTCCGTCTTCACCTGCGTCTGGTTCACGCGCGTCATCTGGTATTCGATCGGATCTTCGATGGTAGAAATGTTCACATCCGGCTCATTCAAAATATCCAAAATAGTGTAGAGCGTCGTCGACTTACCGGACCCCGTCGGTCCCGTCGTGAGGATCATTCCCACGCGCTGTTTTGTCGCCGCATAAATCCGCTCAAGTCCGACGCCGTGGAAGCCGAGACCTTCCAAAGTAAAGCCCGACACCGACTCGCGCAAAAGGCGCATCACGGTCTTCTCTCCATAGTAGACGGGGAGCGTCGATACGCGGAACGCGACCTTCTCTCCCGCCGACTCGATCTTGAAGCGACCGTCTTGCGGCAAGCGTTTTTCATCAAGCTTCAAATTTGCGAGCACTTTGATGCGCGCGACGATACCAGGCGCCGCGGTCTTGGGCAAGACCATCGCATCGTGAAGCAAACCGTCGATGCGATAGCGGATCACCACCTGCGCGTCCATCGGCTCGATATGAATATCCGACGCACCCTGAATGATCGCGTGGTTGAGAAGCGTGTCCACGATCTTCACCACCGGCAGATCCTCGGCGAGCTTTTTCAGGTCCTCTTCGCTCTGCGCTTCGTCACCCTCGGCAACCATCTTGAGCGCGGACGCTTCCTTTTCGATGATGTCGCCAAACTCAGCCTTGAGCGATTTCTGGTATTGCAAGAGGACGCCCTTGATCGATTCTTGGTCGGTGAGGCGCGGCTGGATCTTTAGCCCCACTTTCTTTTTTATGAATTCAATGGCGGCGAGGTCGTCGGTGTCGAGCATCGCCACTTCGAGCGCGGTCGTCGTCTTTTTGAATGCGACGATATTGTGTTTGCGCGCAATCGGCTCGGGGATGAGCGAGAGCACCGCAAAATCGATCTTCTGCCCTTTCAAACTCACGAAAGGTATGCCGAGAATATACGCCTCGGTGCGACGCAAATCATCCTCGGAAAGCTTGCCCTCTGAAACGAGAATGTCCCCGAGAGAAACTTTCTTTTCCGCGGCACGCTTTTCCGCATCATCAAGCTCCGCGCGCGGGACCAGTCCCGCATCAGTGATAAAATCTTTGAGCTGTTTATTGTTAACGGTCATTGTATCTCAAATAGTATACCAAAATTTATGCGCGGAGAGAATATAAAATTACGAAACAAAAAGGCGACCACATGGATCGCCTTAAAAAATAAAAAAAGAAGGAAACTATTTGACGCAATTAGTGCATAAGCCGTCGGTAGTAGTGAACTGGTCTTTGCTCATTCTGATTGTCTCTACTGCATGCGGGTCCATCCTTTCGGGAGAACCCTGTTTCTCTATCCCCCCACATGCTTTGCAGATTAGCACTTCTTGTTTTTTGTCTTCCATTTTTTACCTCCTCCTTACATTTTCTTGGCGGAAAGTCGTTCAGCGGAATGATGATGTGACATTTAAGTATTCCGCATACAGAGCAAAAATACTTTTCTCTCATCACTCCTCCCTTTTTTGAAGTGACAACAGAGGCACCAATCCAGCGCGGAACCCTCTTCCTTCTCAGTCTTTTCATAGACCCTCCCCTTCAGCTTTTTTTTGACTACTCTGTAAAAAATATACCATACTGCATAAAAAAGAAAAAGGGCGATCATTGCTGACCACCCTTCAATAATTCCGTGCTTTTTCACCTCGGGTGCATACTTTTGCGACAGCTGTCTTGCAAAATGTAGAGCCCCGCAACCACCATTGATATGGGGTACACATACAGATACCCTTTTACTCCCCGATAGAACAGAAAGTTGTATGTGCTCTCCGCAAAAATAGACGGCTCTGTAGTCCACGACCCTATCCCAGTATCAATTCCTTTTGCGCCAGATAACACAAGAATGCAGGAAAGAAAAGCAATGCATGAATAACCCAAACAAGAAAAAATCTCGCCAAAATTTACGCCCGTGTTTCTTGTTTGATTCAAGGCAAAAACTCCAGCCGCCTTCGTTACAAGAGCAACCGCACCGATAAAGATGAGTATCACATACACGAGCATGCTAGTCCACAAGACCACCAGAAAAGACAACAAAAAAGTGTCAGATCCGCCGTGTGCCCATAGCGTCCATCCATGGATCAAGACCGATAACGCTGAAAGAAAGAGCTCCTTCCCCCACCCCAAAACCTGCGGTCCAAACGGGGAAAGAATCGCCCCTCCGATAACCAGTAACCCTCCAACTATCCCTTGTCTCATTTTGAACCTCCTTTTAAAGACCTTTACATTTAATTCATCTATTTTTAATGGTACCATAAAGCACCCGAAGAGTAAAGTTTGACATCCTCCACCGCTTTGATATAATGCGGGAGTTAATGTCCGTCTCGAAAACGGGCAATTTTTGTTCAAAATTACAGGAAATCATCAAAAAAATATCATGTTAGACTTAAAAACAATGGGATCGGCGCTTGAACAGCTTGAGGCGGAACGAGGCATTCCCCGTGCGAAGATCATCGAAGCGATAGAGCAAGCGCTCGCCGCGGCTTACAAAAAAGACTATGGCAAAAAGGGGCAGATCGTCCGCGCCGTATTTGATATGAGCTCAGGAAAGACGGAGTTCGTGCAGGTGAAGATCGTCGTTGATGAAGCGACCGTCCGTATGCCAGAGGACACCGACGAGGAAGCCGAAGCAAAAGAAGCAAAAATGAACAAGGGTGTTGCCGAAGGCGAAGAGATTTCTCTCCGCCGTTTCAGCCCCGAGCATGATATTCTCCTTGCGGACGCGCGCCGTATCAAACGCGATGCTGTTTCCGGCGACGAGGTTGTCTTCCCTCTTGAAGCGCACGACGACTACGGTCGCATCGCCGCGCAGACCGCGAAGCAGGTGATCATCCAGCGCATTCGCGAAGCGGAAAAGGTTTCCATTATCGGCGAATACGGGAGCAAGCAAGGCGACATCGTGCAGGGGACAGTTCAAAGAATGGAGCGCGGAAATATTTTTGTCGACCTCGGCAAGACGACAGGACTCCTCGCCTACGAAGACCAGATTCCCGGCGAGCGCTACAAGCAGGGCGAGCGCATCCACGCATACCTCTACAAGGTAGAGGAAACTCCGCGCGGTATCGATGTGCGCCTTTCCCGCTCGCATCCAAAAATGATTGAGAAGCTTTTTATACAGGAAGCTCCAGAGGTTGCGGCAGGCACCGTACAGATCAAAGCCGTCGCCCGTGAAGCTGGGTCTCGCGCAAAAGTCGCGGTGGCTTCGACCGACGAACACATCGATCCTATCGGCTCATGCGTGGGTCAGCGCGGCGTGCGCGTCTCGACCGTGATGAGCGAGCTCGGCGGTGAAAAGATCGACCTCATCGTATGGTCAGAGGATCCAAAGAAATTCATCGCGGACTCGCTTTCTCCCGCACAAGTGCAATCGGTGGAGATTAACGAAGAAAATCACCAAGCAACCATTACCGTTTCCGCGGACCAGCAGTCCCTCGCAATCGGTCGTGGCGGTCAAAATGTGCGCCTCGCCGCAAAGCTCACGGGCTGGAAGCTCGACATCGTCGGACTCCCCGGTGAAGTTGTCGCGGAAGCAACCGCGGACGGTGCTGTAAAGATCGAGGAAAAACCGGCTGAAGTTGTTGCGGAAACTCCAACTGAAGCTACTGAAACTCCTGCTGAATAATTACTCACTTTAATTTTCAAACCAACATGAAAATGAACCTATGGCACGATGTTTCTCTTGGCGACAACGCTCCTCTGGAGATCAATGTGATTGTTGAGATCCCAAAGGGCTCGAAAAATAAGTACGAGATAGACAAAGAGACCGGCCTCATCGCGCTCGACCGCGCGCTCCACACGGCGCAGGACTATCCGTTCGACTATGGCTTCGTTCCGCAAACGCTGTGGGATGACAATGACGCACTCGATGTTGTCCTCCTCACCACCTATCCGCTCTTCCCCGGCATCCTCGTCGCGGCGCGCCCTGTCGCGATCATGCACATGACCGACTCTGGCGAAGGCGACGACAAAGTAATCGCCGTTCCCGTCGGCGACCCAAGGTGGGCGGACATAAAGGATTTGCAGGACATCAACAAGCATACACTCAAAGAAATGGAGCACTTCTTTATGACTTACAAGCAGATCCAGAAAAAGGAAGTTGTCGTGACCGGCTTTGAGGGAGCGGAAGCCGCTCGCGCCGCAGTCGAAAAAAGCATCAAGCTGTATCAAAACAAGTACGCGAAGTAAAAAACTTCTTAAAAACCACCCAGCCCCTCTACTAGAGTGGCTGGGTGGTTTTTTGTAAGATTTCCATTTATGCACAGTCTTCTATTGTAGAAAGCTTATTGCTTTTATATAATGTATGGGCGTACAGGAGAAGGTACTAGTATTATCAATAACATACCCTATTTCAGGGTTAGCATTTAAACCATATGAACAAGAAAATCAACATCGCGCTGATTGCCCTTTTGGCATTCGGAGCACTATCGACAAGCGCGCAAACCGACGGAACGGCAACCACGGCGTCGACTGACGCCACCACCGCGACGACCATAAACACAACAGCGGAAGGTGCGGCTGCTGCCAGCGCAGTACTTCAAGCGGGACAAATACCAAAAAGTCTTATTCGTCCGGTCCTCCAAGTACAAAAAATAAAAGACAAAGCACTTATGGAAGCTCGTGAAAAAGCGCTTAAACAGACCCAGCAATCCACATTCGGCAATCGCGCAAAAGCTCTCCGCGCTACGACAACGGAAGTTCGCAAAGACATCCGCGACCTGCGCGGTGATATCAAAGACATAAAAAAGGAAAATCGCGAGGAGATGGAGACGCGCGCAAAAGCCATCCGTGCGTCCACCACAGAAATGCGCGCGAACATGAAGGACAAGGTACAAGAAAAACGACTCGAGATCGCGCACAAGCAAGCGGAGCTCGTCATCAAGCGACTGACCGTGGCAATCGAGCGCGTCCAGAAACTCTCTGACCGTGTTTCAGAAAGATTGACCAAGCTCGAAGCTGAAGGCGTGACCACCACCGTTTCTCGAGGACACATTGCGGAAGCAAAAACAAAGCTCGATGAAGCTCTCACGAAAATATCCGCGATAAAACTCGCGACAGAAACCGCCTTTGCAGGCTCGACGCCAAAAGAAGCGTTGAAAAGCGTACAGGGTCTTGTAAAAGATGCTTCAAAAACAATCCAAGAAGCGCATAAACATGTCGCCCTTGCCATCTCGACAGTAAAACCCGGCCTCAACAAACCTCGCCCTGCCACGACTACACCAACGACAGCTACAACCTCGACGACAACCGCGACAACTACTCAGTAAATTACTAATCTAATAAAACTACAATGGACCAGAATATAAATGCAGGGGCACCGTCCCCGGAAAAAGGACCGATCGGGGCAAAGATAAGTATTATCATCGTAGTACTCATTCTCGCCTTCGGCGCGTACTATTTCTTGAAACAAGTTCCTGTAGAGGAAGGGCTTGATACATTACTCACTCCTTCTGAAGTGCAGAGCGACGCGGCCATCTCCAACCTCTCCGCGCAAGGAACATCAACCGAGCTCTCCGACATCCAAAAAGATTTGGATGCGACAGACCTCTCGAACCTCGATGCGGGCTTGAGCGATATTGCGATTTAGTAACGACCACCGTCTTTACAAAAAAAGACCGCCTCTGAGCGGTCTTTTTTCTTCTCTTTATCTTTGTTTTCCTCTTTCCTCTTTCCTATTTCCTAAGCACAATTTATCCCCTATCCGCCCGATAGGTAAAATAGGGGATGAATTGCGCTTAGGATTAGATTTGCCAAACCGAGATGAAAAAGATATATTGGGGTCTATGACTGAAATAAAAACAACGATAAAAGAGCTTCCGGACAGTGAGGTCGCCATCATGTGTGAAATTCCTACGGAAACATTCGAAAAAGAGCGCGCGGTCGCGCTGAAAAAAATCGGCGAGGAGGTCTCACTCCCCGGCTTTCGCAAGGGGCACATCCCCGAAGCGATACTCCTCCAAAAGTTCGGCGAAGCGCTCATCCTCGAGGAAATGGCAAACCTTGCCATGGACCGCGCGTACAGCGAAATTTTAACTCGCCACAAGATTCACGCGATCGGTATGCCGACAGTTGCCGTGACCAAGCTTGCGAAGGGCAATCCTTTTGAATTCACGCTCTCGTTCCCCGTGATGCCGGAGATTGTGCTTCCCGACTATAAAGCGATAGCGAAGGTGATCATGTCGGTAGACGAAAAAGCGGAAGCCACCGACGCGGAAGTCGAGCAAGCGGTAAAAGAGCTCTGCAAACAGTTTGCAACCAAAGATGCTGACGGCAAAGAAATCGTCCCCGAAATCACCGACGAGCTCGCAAAGAAATTCGGTCCATTCGAAAATGTCGACGCATTCAAATCAAAAGTCCGCGAATCAATCGCGCACGAAAAAACAAATCGTATCCGCGAGAAAAAACGAATGCAGACGATGGAGAAAATAGCGGATGGCATCACCGCAAGGCTTCCAAAAGTTCTCATCGACGGCGAGATCGAACGAATGATCGGGCAGTTCCGCCACGATGTCGAAAAGATGGGGATGAAATTTGAGGACTATCTCGCGACCACAAAGAAAAGCGAGGAGGAGATGCGCAAAGAGTGGCTCCCCGACGCGGAAAAGCGTGCAAAGGTGCAGATCGCTCTCACGAGAATCGCCGAGGCGGAGAAACTCGAAGTCCTCAAGGAAGACCTCGAGCGCGAAACAAAATTCTTCCTCGAACAATACAAAGACGCCGACCCCGCCCGCGTCCATTTGCACCTCGAAATGATGCTCACCAACGAAAAAGTCTTCCAATTCTTGGAAGAGCAGAAGTAACCATATGGAGGTCACACCTCCATATATTATCGTGTCAAAAGCTTGCATTTATCGTATCACGATGATACGATAAACTAACCATTATGATACGATTGTCTCAAATAAAGCCCCAATCTCAAATTCTCTATGCTATTTCGCAACATGGTCCAATTGGGACCGCCGAGATAGCAAAAAGACTGGGTGACAGTATTTCTCGCTCGACGCTTTCTCGCTACATCAAAGAGCTGAAAGAGTTTGGGCTTATCACCCCGTCCGGTATTGCGCGCGCCATCAAATACTCCGTCACACAAGATGCAATCCGTGCATACGATTTCGATCTCAGTGTTTACAATTCCAACGAAATCTCAACGACACAAACACTTTTCAATCACAACCTTTTCGGTCTGTGCGAACAGGTTTTTTCTGACGATGAAATAAAAAAACTGGAAGAAACCACCGAGCAGTACCGTCAATGGAATGAAAAAACACCCAAAGAGTACCAAACGCTTGCATACGAACGCTGTGCAATAGAGTTTTCATGGAAGTCTTCAAAAATAGAGGGCAACACCTACTCGCTCCTTGAAACCGAGGCCCTCATTAAAAATAAAGTGGAGGCAAAAGGGAAACCCCATGACGACGCCACAATGATACTCAATCAAAAAAATGTTTTTGATCTGACAATGAGCAACACATTCCACAATCTATTTTCCGTGCAAACACTTGTTGATGTGCACAAAATGCTTGTAAGTGAGCTCAGTATTCCCCACGACTTGCGCATTGCACAAGTCGGCATCACGGGGACCAATTACGCCCCGCTTCAGTTTCAATCGCAGATAAGGGAATCCCTCGAAAAACTCTTTGAGCTCGCGAGAAAAATCAAAGACCCTTTCCATTCTGCACTGATTTTACTTGCCGGCATTGCCTACATCCAGCCGTTTGCAGACGGAAACAAGCGCACTTCGCGACATATGGCGAATGCGATACTGCATAAAAACAATATGCCCCCCGTCGCGTGGAGAACCGTTGATGAAGTAGAATATAAAAAATGCGTCATCGCATTCTACGAACTCGGAAACATTCGCCCCCTCGCACTCCTGTGGCTCGAAAATTATATCGAAACAACAAAAACCTTTTTTGCATAATAAAAAAGTGGCTCCGTCATAAAGACCGAAGCCACCAAAACCTTTTCTACTCTGCCTATTTCGGCGCTGATGTCCAATGCTTTCCGTTTGCACAAAGACCATCCTTGAAGTCAACGGCTGCGCACAGATAGGACCTCCTATCGTCGTTGCAATTACCCTCTTTTGTTACAGAGCCACAGGAGCTACAATCTTTTTTCAGTTTTTCTGTCTTCAGAAAAATCACCTCCTTTTTCTAGAAAATGACTGCGTTTAGATCACATACAAATTGCTAATCTCTTGCAGTTCTTCCATTATCCTCTGCAAAGAACCTTCAATCTCAGAAATAATTCGCGAGGCATCCTTGAATTGCTCGTGTGGCGACTGGTCATTGACCAATCGTATTGAGTCATCCTTTGCCTCCTTTCTCATAACTTTCAGCCCAGAAGCGATAACATCGAGTTGCTGAGGAACTCCTTCAAGGAAGTCCTTGATCTCTTCAGGGACTGTCTCTTTCGTCTTTACGGCGGCAACGATCACCCGTAGATGATTGACCTCTTCCTGAAGAGAGTCGATATCGGTGAACAATGTTTCTACTATGACCTTACTGTTATTTCTCTCGCCGGCACACACGGTGCCTATTGCGACAAAGAAAAAGAAACTGGCGAACATGAACATTCCGAAGATGTTTTTTCTCATATCCTCTCCCTCCATTATGGATAAAAAAGGTTATCCGCCGCTTTTGGGCTTATCCCCATTTTGCTCTCTCAAGCTAATCTCGTGGCGCGCCAACATCATGCGGACGGCGCCTTCGCTTTTCTTCAAAACAAAAGCCAACTCCTTGGAAGTTTCGTGCCGCTCTACGAGCGTCAGCAAAACTTTCCTCTCCACCTCCCCCATTACCTCTTCAAGCATTTTACCATTCTCAATCTCGTCTGCAAGGGAAGACAAAGAGATTGCTGACGGGTCCACGCCGTTCCACCTCCCATGTTTCATCATCCTGATACACTTTGATAACTCGTCTGCCAGCTTGGCCGCCTGATAGACGCTCACCGCAGGAACAATGATCTCTCTTACCTGCTTTGTTTCTACCTTTTCCTCTCCGATTTCTTCGTTCATATCCCCCTCCTTTTTTAAGAACTTTTTTTGAAATCTTCCGCCATGATACCATACCGCAGTACCTCTGTCAAACTTTTTTGTATTTAGAATCGCAAAAAACAACCCGACCTCTCGCGAAGTCGAGTCGTGCTATTTCCCAAAATTTTCAAAAAGAACATAGGATTGACCTCCATCCCGAGGAGCGCTCTTTTGGCAAAGCGCACGAAGCCGAAGTCGTCTACTGAGATCATGTTTCATCGAGTTAAAGCATGGTGGACAATTTCCCCCTGTGCATCATATGCGTGAAGATCACCGCTGCAAGCGTCACATCGGCGCCAGACAAGTTCGCATTGATCACAAACATACTCTCCATAAACATGGTCGATGCAAAGTAAATTGCCTCCGCACCGGCACTTCAGCTCGCTGCCACCAAAACTCCAACCTTTCTGAATTATCTCGCTTTTTGCAAACATAGATTCTCCATACCCTCTTCAAAACCCACCTGCCGATTGTTCGGTTCAGGACTTACGGTTCATATTTTTTTGAAAGAACTAATCTGTTTCGTCTTTTCAGACTCATCAGTCGAGATACGCATCTCGATACAGAGAGCATTTTTACGCGTGCTCAGCGCGGATGGTTTTGTCTCGGTTCATCAACCGGAGGGCTCTGCTTCCCTTGGGCTCCACATTTTATCATCAAGAAAAAGTGGACAAAGACTCTAGGATTTAGCGCGAGGAGTTACCTCATTCAAACACCTCCTTTATTACTTCAATGAATTTATACTTAGCGGTATCGAGAACCCGCTGAACAGCTGCAAGGATAGCTTCCCTCAGGTCCTTCTGCACTATACTCTGTGACCCTGCCAGTGTCATCGCATGCTCTACATTTTGGCTCTTTGATTCTTTCTACTGTTTCTTTGTGCGCTTGTGCTATTAGTCGCGCAAGGTCATTCAGGGTAATTTCGCCCTTACCGTTGCATAGATTACAAACTTTTGCTACCTTGCCGGTGCCGCGACATTCATTGCAGGAAGTACTTTCCCCATAATATCTGCTATCTTTATAGACATCTACTTTGCCCTTCCCGTAGCACTTCCGACACTCTACAAGGAATTTCCCTTTACCTTCACAAGCTTCGCACATCTCTTTCATGTCCCCTCCTTTTTTATTTGTTCCTCTGCTATTTTGCCCGTTCCCCTGCATTTACTGCAATGCCTAATCCATGACTGCTCTTTTATAACATGGTCATTATACTGAGAGCTATTAGCAAGCTCTATTCCCCAAACATGACCCGTTCCTTCGCATTTATCACATTTGCACCTCTGGCACACAATCGCCCCTTCACCGCTTCCGCCACAATCACAACACTTCTCTGTCCAACATTCACCAAAACCATCTTTATGGTAGGTCTTTCCTTTCCCGTTGCACTGCCTACAAACTTTCACTATCTCGATCTCGCCTACACCCTTGCATTCATCACATATTCTCGCCATAATTTTCCCTCCTTCGCCTAAAGTCCGTCGGCTTTTATTTGTTTTTCAAAGATCTTCTGATTTCGTCCTGCCTTCGCCAGCCTCCTTCCGGCTTTGTTTTTGGACTCGTCAGCGCCAGTCTCACTGGCGAATCAGAGAAGGTTTTTAGAGAACCTTCCGAAACTCTTACCACTATGAGAGTTTTTTACGAGACTCTCTTAAACTCGGCATAGTTCCATGCGCTCCGACCGCGCGGTCCCACTGTCGGACAAAGAAAGATGACTGACTTGCTACCATGCTTGGCAAGCTTCATCCTCTCTGGGCTAAGTTTGATACCGACGACAGTTAAGTGCTTAGCTAAATTTCTGTCGTGGGCCGCTGATCGAGCGGCAAACTCAAGAGCTTATTTATTTTCCTCCTTTCAAGTCTTTGCAAAGAACTCATCTGTTTCGTCTTTTAAGACACATCAGCGCAGACACTCATCTGCGGACAGAGAGCATTTTTACGCATGCTCAGTGCGGATGATTTTGTCTCGGCTCATCAACCGGAGGGCTCTGCTTCCCTTGGGCTCCACATTTTATCATCAAGAAAAAGTGGACAAAGACTCTTTAGGATAATGAGCACTGTCGCGCTATTTTGCTCTTTTTATTTTTGCCAAAAAGAGCACCTGGTACAGGTAGCGGCTATCCGTTCAGCAGTCCAAAGATGTGGGTTCTTGATTGCGCGTACCCAGCGTGTACATCTTTTGCGAGCATCACGCTTGAATAACTCAGCCTTGCCACAACCATCAAACGGTTGAAGGGATTTTACGGTCCCCTTTCCACAAGTTACAGCTCCCCAATCCATCATATTTCCTCCTCGTTTTAAGCCCGTCGGCTGTTATTTGACTCTTTCAAAGAACTGCTTGTTTCCTCCTTGAAGAAAGGTACCATACCTGCAATATAGTTGCTGAGGTTTTTAGATGATTTGTGGTAAAATTATACAGATAGGCAAAAATGGCTTAAAACAAATGGTTTTTAAAGGGTTGGGGTAAAAAAACTGTTGACGAAAAAATTTGACAAGTAATGCGGAAATCGCTTACAATTTAAAGAAGTTACACAATAATATGGCTCTCTCAAAATTTTTAGATTCAATAGGACTCGATGAAAAAGACCAGAAAGTATACTTGGCTCTTTTAAAATTAGTCGATGCGCCAATTTCAAGGATAGCCAAAGTGTCAGGAATTCAACGCACAACGGCATATTATCGTATAGAGAAATTAATAAAACTTGGGCTTGCTTCCAGCTATCGTCACCACAATGTAAAGCGATTTGTTGCTGAAAATCCAAACAAGATAAGAGGCGTATTGGAAAGCAAGATGCTAATGCTGGATAAGTATTTACCGGAGTTGCAAACCGTTTCTCTTGAAAGAAAATTGGTTAATTTGAGGCTTTTTGAAGGGATAGGGGGGAGGAAGCAGATGATAGAGGAAGAATTAAATTGCAAAGAAAAAATTGTCCGCTCTATTGGATATGCCCGTGATTTGAGAAAGGTCCAAGGTGGCAGTATGGGATTTTCCAAAAGACGAATAGAGAAAAAAGTTTTTTCAAAATGTTTGCGTCCGCAAGATGATGAGTTTGACAAGGAATGGTTAGCTAGCCAACAAAAAGAATTACGGGAGGTACGGCTGCTGCCACCGGGGACGAAACCGTCGGGGATGATCTTTGTCTTTGACAACAAAATAAGCATTATCGCTCCCGAAGAAGAGGAAGGGATAGGATTTCTTATTGAGAGCAAGAGCTTGAGCGCGACAATGAAATCAATTTTTGATGTATTGTGGGAAATGAGCAGGAGAACATAGCCAACGCATAGCAGGTATCTCCACTAGCACTATATTTGTTTTTACCATCCCTCTCTTCCTAATATCAAATCTGCATGCTGTTTCATTGGTTCAATATGTTTTTTATGCGACGCTTCCACTTGCGTTGAATGTTTGATGACCTCCGCCTCAGATCTGCCCCTTTCATTATCGCGTTTGATTCTGCGCGCAAGACGCTCATCAGTTGGTGTGTCTATAAATATTTTCAAATTCCCAATCTGTCTTAATGTATCGTGCAGAGCGAATACTCCCTCCACGACAACCAGCCCCGATTTAGCAGGAATAATTTTTATTTGCCCAACCCTTTCAGATGTGACCATATCGTATTCCGGGACAAACACTTCTTTCCCGCCGGCAAGATTCAGTGCCATTTTGGCGCATTCATCCAAGTCCACGGCGCAGGGATCATCAAAATCATATTCTCCGTTTTCCATCGGTATCATCTTTGACTTTCCTATATAAAAATTATCCGTACTTATGATTGCGGCATCCCCGAATTTTTTGGCCAAAGTTGATTTACCCGATCCGCTTCCACCACAAATTAAAATTATTTGTCCTTTTTCCATAGTTTCTATTTTTTAATTATCACTTTTTTGAAAATAATTTTCAATGTCTTTAAAAATCTGTTTCGTCTTTTCAGACTCATCAGCGCAGACACTCATCTGCGGACAGAGAGCATTTTTACGCGTGCTCAGTGCGGATGATTTTGTCTCGGTTCATCAACCGGAGGGCTCTGCTTCCCTTTGGCTCCACATTTTATCATCAAGAAAAAGTGGACAAAGACTCTAGGATTTAGTGTTTGGAATTACTTCATTTCACGCATCTCCTTAAGGAGCACTCTTTTAAGGCAAAGTGCACGAAGCCGTTTATTATGGCCAATGATCATCAGCTCCACTGCTGCAAGTTTCTATTTCGTCATCGCGGGTTGTTGTTATTTCTTTTTTCGTTAACACCTCCCTTTTAAGAAGACTTTTAAGATGGATATAGTTTTCGCTGTCTTTTTCCCAAATGTCATTTTTGCACTTTATGCATCGATAGTAGACATGAAACTTTTCAACTCCCCGAGTGGCGTAGCCAATTGTATAAGTACCATAACTCATTCTACGGCGTTCATGCTCAGTTCTTTTCTTGCATTTAGGACATACTATCGTTGTTTCCACCGCCGTTGTCTCTATCGTCAACAAAAACCCGTGGTATTTTGCGAGAGACGGCTTTATGCGGTTATTGCATTTTTTGCATTCATAGAAAATCTTGTACCCGTAGAAGAAGTTCGCATCTATATGTATCTCTCCATGCTCTGTTCTTTCTTTGCACTTAGAACATTCGATCGTTATTTTGGTTTCACTTTTTATTTCTTGCATTTTCTCCTCCCTTTTCGTTTGAAGTTAACTTGCTTTTCGGTTTTCAAAGATCTCCTGATTTCGTCCTGCCTTCGCCGGCCTCCTTCCGGTTTTGATTTTTGGACTCGTCAGTTCCAAAAGCGATTATAGACAATTTCTTATAAACTTACCGAGAATTACTACTAACTGATTACAAATTAATTTACTCTGTCATAAAAACGGCTTCGTTGAGCCATTTTTATGAGTTCCCCATCAAAAAACTGTTGACGAAAAAATTGGACAGCGACTGGAAATATCTTAATTTTCTTGTCTTTTTTTAACTAACCTTTTATAATATAGCTATGATAAAAGAATCATTCCATAATTTAGAAAAAGCCCAATCGGAGGCGGAAAAAATAAAAGGACTGGTCGGAGAAAAAGGTGAGAGTGAGGACTACGCCACGGCAGAAAAACTTTTAGAAGAAGCTGGCGAAATAGAGCTGGTGGATTTCGACGCTGAAGAAAGCGGTGGTGTTGAAGCGCAAGTAGAAAAAACGACGCCATCCATCATTCCTGAAAAACAAAAAGCAGAAACAGTGAAACGAGAGCCAAAACCGTATGCCTACAAAGAAATAGATCGACTCGGAGAGCAACTTTCTAATTTCAAGAAAAATGCGAGGGGCGCGCGTAGCAAAGAGACTCGAAATGCCAATGAAGAAAAAATTAAATTTTTCAGAGAGGAATTAGAAAAAGCAAAAATAGCCAGAAAGGACATCAATGAGAAGATAGAAAACAGAAATTCAAAATTTGAAAGATTGCTTAAAGATAAATTTGAAGATCTTAAAGATGGAACATGGGAATCAAGTATACCGGAAATTGATTCTGTTCAGGTCTACAAAGACAAGCCCAGAGAGGAAGGCAAGGTAGAATCTCTCGGCATAAATGTTTTCTGGGGAAAAGACGGGGAAACACACACTGCGCATTTTAAACTTTTGAAAGATGGTACATTGGTGGGCAAAATGCCGATAGAAAGAGGATTGAATATCGACAAAGATGAGCTTTTTGACGATGTTTTGCACACTATCGAAACAGTAGATATGTCGTTTTTTGAGAATATTAGCAAGAAGATTTTACGCTCCAAACCATCATCTGATAGGCATCCTCATATCGACGGAGTACATACCCCAACTCCAGAGAAGCCGGACGAAAAAAGAAAACCAAAAGATCCTAGACGCCTAGAATTTATGGGAAACCATGGAAAGGTTCTTTTTGGCATCACAGAAGAGGGATACAACTTTAATGGTTATTACGGGTTTGTTTTTCCAAATTTTTTAGTATTGGAAAACGAGAAAATCGGTAATGCCGCCATTTTTATTGATTTTGAAAACCCTATCGACATTGACCCGAAAAGATTTAAATTGCCACCAAAAAGAAGAATGACCAAAGAGGAAAGGATGAAAACTCTGAAAGATAACATAGAAAAATACATAAACCTAGATGGAGATCAGCTTGAAAAGATGGGGGCAGAAAGAAAGCCTCATCCGCATATGGATAATGAAAAATGGGAAGAAAAAATGAGGCTACGAATAGACACGAGATTGACAAAAATAGAAAATTAGTATATCGTACTGGTAGTTGTTTTTTTGTAAATCATCAATCAAAAGGAGGGTTTTATGGAAAAGACGGAATTGATTGCCTGTCACCGAACAGCAGGAAACGACACAATAACCAGAGAGGTATTTTGTAAGTTGGTGGATGTTTTATTGAAATATGCTCCGGACCATGTACGCAATTTTTTCAAGGATTTTGCCAATGATCCCGAGACAACCGATGGCGAAATCCAAGAAATAACAGATGTCATGCTCAATAAGCTTAATGAGAACACTATCGCCCAATGTTAACATTGGGCGATTTTTATTTCGGCTAGCATACTCCAAGAGTCATCCTGCTGGACGAGTACTCTCGTACACAGCGTCCGAGCGACGACGAAATATAGGTACAATACCGCGCGAGAAAAGCGAGCTCCGACAATACCCCGGGGCTATGCCCCGAGGAACCTTTATTGGCTGGGAAAATTGGATAGTCAAGCTCAAAAAAGGAAGAATGTGCGCAAGAAAGCAGGCTTCTTTAAACAAACAACCCAGCCTCTTGCGAAGCCGGGTTGTACAATATTTCAAAATTTTTCAAAAAGAACATAGGATTGACCTCCATCCCGAGGAGCCTTCTGTAGTAAAGACACAAACTGGGGTTTCTAGCAGTGATAGACATCACACCATGGATGTCTGCCTTCGCTAGTATATGCAAGCTTCTCTTCGTCGCTTGCATATTTCGCGACCCTAATCTCAAAAGCGGAGTAAAAGAACTCTCCGTCAAGGAGACTTGCCTGCCCATTTACTTCCACTTCTCTTCCCAATAACTCTGAAAGAGGTGGCAGCTCAGCGTCCCCGTATTCTATGGCGAGATATTTGCCAGTTGGATGGCATTTCATCACCACGCTATTCAGGTCTTCGCCTATAATTTTTCCTGAACAATTAAAATCAACCCAACCCTTATCTACTTCTTTTTTCACCTCTCTACCCCCATTCGTTTAAAGCCCGTCGGCTATATTTTTTTGAAAGAACAAATCTCTGCAAGATTTCAAATTATCTCTAACTTAAAATCTTGATAAAGATGGCAAGTTTCTGACTTGCCAAAAAGTTGACCGCTACTTTAAGGAGTGTTCTTTAAGCAAAACACACAAAGCTGTAAGCTTGTTTCACTCTGTATTTGATTTTATCCTGACCGAGTATCCCACTATAAGTTCCTTAAATGCCGTTACCATTTTTAAGGAATTATTAGCGACATATTCCCAATCATTTCTCTCTGCTATTAAAGCTTTCACAGCATTGGATAGTCCCCTGTCCAATTGCTGCTGGCGAGTTTTCGCCAGCAATTCACATAGTGGTGGTGCCATATCTTCGTAAAAAGCTAGCGCAGGATGTTTTAGGACTGGTATTACAGTTACCAAGAAAAAATCTAGATCCGAGCGATAATTGTGCTTTGGTATCGATATTTTCTTCAATATTTCCTCTGTTCTTGGCAGTACAGACCCTCCAAACTCGTACAAAAAGGCACCACAAACTGCTCCTGCTCCTATTCCCATCTTTCTGCCTCCTTTTTTCAAATTCCTCCGCTATAAAAATAGCGAGGTGAACTTACTAGCAGAAGGATAGCATATCGCCACATATTTGTCAAGCATTTGACAAAATTAAGAATATGATATATATTGCACTCAGATATGTTAAATTAAATCAATAAGGAGGGCAGGATGCACGGAAAAAATAAATTTATAGAGCCATTAAGAGAAACGGTTAAGCGAATCATTGCGGAGCGAAACCATGGGCTAGGATGCATATGCGATGATTGCCTGATATTTGAGCTTTTAGGTGCTCAAGACGCCAAAGAGCAAACTCCAGGATCGTTTTTGTTGGAACGCAAAGCGGACAACAATACACCGCTTAATTAAAGAAAGTGCGGCAAAGAATGTTTCCAGAATCGAGAGGCCTGCTTAAGGCCTCTTTTTTTTATTTCATCTTCCTTTTGTTTTAAAATATCCTGTATTATGTTGAGTGCTTTTTCAAGTTTTTGAGGAGCGAGAGAATGTTGTGGCTTATTATTTCGAATAAGTTCCTCATTGAGCCTTTTGACAAATAAAAGTTGGTCTTGAAAATTCTGAACAATTTCCTCGAGGAACCCAAATTGTAATGGATGTGTCGCCTTATCAATGCTTTTATCGGCGATATTCTTGCAAAGCTCCTCAAGTTGATCTTTCTTTATTTGAACAATTGCACGAGGAATATTTTCTATTGCACCCTTGGTTTTGCTTATTTCAGAATAATAATATTTCAGATCCGTAAGTTTTCCATCAGATAGTCTCGTTCTTAATGATCTGTATTTATCTTCAAGAACCCCTTGATCTTCTGAAATAGTCAAGTCGATGGCTATTCTCTCAAACGAATCATCTTCTTGTGAAATTTCCAATACGAAATCACTACCTCTTTTTATATCATCAAATTCGCTGGTCAAAATGACATTTGTTTCATAGCCAAGCCAACACGACCGCTCCCCTTCCTCATAAAAAATCCCCGCCGCAATCAACGCACGCCCATGTTGCTCCCTAAATTTCGGATCTTTTTTAATTCTCTCAATCTCCCTTTTATCTTTTTCAATTTCCTCTTTTGAATACAAACCTTCAAAATCCTCCATTTTTGGAGCTTCGACTTTCAGTACGCCATCGACATATTTTTCCATCGCTTTGTCCTCCGCCATTGTTAACGGAGGTTCTTTGGCTAAAAATTTATTCTCAAAAGCAACATCAGGTCTCATATTCATATAATTAATTTAGTTTAAATGTTCGACACTATGCTATCTAAAATCTCATAATCCACACTAGTACTTTCAGTATATCATTTTTGCTGTTGTGCCAAAACTTGCTATGACCCGAGCCAAATAAAAAAAACGGCACTTTTGAAAAGTGCCGCCTCGCAATTGGCTTCTATTCTATTTCCACCAATGCTTTTTCGGCAGTATAGCGCTGGATGCCGAGTTCTTTGCGCATCTTGCGTATTATGCCGACCGGCTTATCTACGCAATCAGCGATCACGGTATCTGGCATGCGCCCTAGGAATGATTGGATCTTATCTTTCCAACCATCCACACCCTCTTCGTGCGGATACGCAATGCCATTTTGTTTGAAAGCGTTTTTGATGCTCCCAAAATGGACGATTGCGGAATGATAGACCGCTGGATGCTTCTTGAGAAGCTCCTTCGGGCTAAACCCCTCTTTGCCCTTCATCTGGTCCAAGGTCTGTATCGCGCAGTAGAATTTCATCTCTGCGTGACCTATACCGTTCCGGCTTCTCGCCATTAGGTACGACACGAACCTTGACCCGCATTTCGGGCATCGCGTGGTGTAGTCCCGCGGGTCCTGATTGAACCCGCGAATGATCTCCGCCGGTGTCAGCGCGCGACCGCATTTCGGGCAATCACCCTTTGGCTTGTATTCTTCGCCACGGAGCTCTTGAATGAGCCCGAGTTTGAGAGCGATTTTATGCTCCGCCAAAAGCTGTGTTTCCAACACCGTTCGGTGCGTACTCCTGAAGTGGTGCCCTACCCTCAATGTCAATCCCATCACCTCACCTCCTTTTTAATTTGTTTTTCCCGTTTTCTGCTATACCCCACCAAGCCTTTCTTGCTCGAATGGGCGCCACCACCATGATGACGAAGCTTAAAACAAACTGCCTCCGGAAGTCTCCTCCCGACTTTCAATCCAACCTTTTTCATTCTCCCACCTCCGCTATTTTTTTGGGACTCTTTTTCAAATCCCTTTTAGAAATTTCAAAACAAATTTAAAATTTCTAAAAGAAAGGCAAGTCTTGCTTGCCACATAGCAGTTATTTTACATCGTACTCTGCTATTTTATGCTGATAGTCCGGAGATGGACCCCCGGTGCGATCCAGAGCATCTTGCACGGATTGTTCCGCCTTCTCACGGGAAGAGTACACTTCTACTATCATCCACCCACACCCCATGCAGTTCATCTGCCTTATAAAAACTTTTTCTACCATATGCACCTCCACAAACTCAAACCCACCTGCCGATTTCTCGGTTCAGGACTTACGGGTCGTATTTTTGAAAGAACAAAATCTCTACAGAAGCACAACTTGTGTTATGTTTCTGATAAAGACGAGGAGCGGTATTTGCTCCTCAAGAAGTTCACAGAAAAAATCTTTTGTGAACCCAGCTTGCCGCCAGAACCATTGAGACAAGCCAAAGACATGGCCCCATTATGCCCAGTATCATGAACAAAATCATGAAAACAGCCAGCCCAATAAAAGGCAATGGGAAGCCAATCCTGAAAAAGAACTCATGCCATTCAGGATCATAAAATACCATGAACGGCATACCAAAGAGGTATTTTACTGCCCTCCATCCCAAAAACACGACGGCTACAAATACTAAAATACTTAGTAGATTCGTCATCCTCTTCATTCTTCCACCTCCATGCGTTTCCAGTCCGCCGACCATAATTTTGGGATTCTCTTTCAAATCCCTTTCAAAAAATTCAAGTTGTTAAAATCTTTGAAAGGGAGAGGATGCGATATTTTGCATCCTCTCTGTGCAGTGTCATCTTATATCGCGTAAGATGACTTGGTTGAGACCCTCGCCTGTGACGATAGATTTTCTGATAGCTAGTCAGAATAATCACACAAGCAACCGGTACGGTCTCACCCATAGGTTTTTTTTGTGAGGTCTAACGACCTCATTGAGTTTCCTATAACTCTCTCCGTGACGTACTTTGGGGCTGCACACCCTCCCTGTACCACAACATCTTCCAAAAAAATCATTTCAAAAAGATGTTGTGGCGCAGGGAATTTTTAAAAGAACATCTGTTTCGTCTTTTCAGACTCATCAGTCGAGATACACATCTCGAAACAGAGAGCATTTTTACGCATGCTCAGTGCGGATGATATTCATTATCGGCGTTGAACTTACCGTGACAAACGCTCAAGTTTGTCAGGCAATAGGTTATTCTCATCAGCTTACCCTATTGCCACCAATTTTTACCGGACTGGCGCCGTGTCTATGATTTTGTCTCGGTTCATCAACCGGAAGGTTCTGCTCCCTTTAGGCTCTCCATTTTTTAAAACGGGGACAAATCAAACTAAGCGTCGTTAGTTGCCTAGCTTTTTCTCCCCAAGGAGTTTGGCAAGTATGTCTGCCCAGTCCTTCCCGTGCTGCGAGTAGGCGGTTCCAGTCCCATTGCAACGGTAGCACCCGTAGGTACCATCCTTGCCGGAGCCGGAACACTTCGCGCAGGTGCCTTGGGTCCCCTCAATACCAACCATGCCAACATAGTTAGTAAAGAGTGCCTTCGCGTTATGGAGCACGAAAATGGTGTTGTTCATCGCATCGAGCATCGCGCTCGCTGGATGATCGTGATGACCCATGTCGGTCACCACCGCAACATACTTCGCGCCGCGAAGTGCCGCAGTGATGGCGAGTGCCCATCCAACAGACATTTCCTTCCCCACATGCTTGAGCCCCTCACCACCTTGAGTGGCCCGACCTGCTGGCATCAAGAGATCGCAGAGTACGACATCCCAATACGGAAGCCACGACTCTGCCTCAGCCTTCTTGTGTGCCGGCCATGACTCTATCCCCTGACTCATGTACTCGGATTTAAGGGTCTTATACTTCTCATTATCCAGCTGTGGTTCAAGAAGCTCGAGCGCTTCGTCATGACTCCCCACAACCGTAAGGTCATGTAAAGCCCCAAGAACCTGCTGAGCTGAATTCTGGTGGTTTGCGCTGTCGTCGATTACTAATATTTTCATATTAATCTCCTACCCCTGAACCCGAGGTGCAGCTTGCGAAGAATTCGCATTTTTATTTATTTTATTTAAAAGAACAAAATCTCTACAAGATTTCAAACACTCTGTTTAAAATCTTGATAAAGATGGCAAGTTTCTAACTTGCCAAAGGTTGACCTCCACCGTAGGAGTGTTCTTTAAGCAAAACACACAAAGCTCTTTTATCCACCTATTTTATTTTTATATTTCCTCTCCTCCTAAAAACTTCCGCCCGTTACCGTCTGTCGTAATATCACCGATTGGATCTAGACTGAAGCCATTAAGCCTATCGAGAGAAGCTTGGCTCGCCACTGCTCCTTTTACTGCGAGAATGGCAAAAAATTTCTCGATATCCTCCACTTCTTCAACCTGCTCTTTTTTCTCGTTCACTATCTTTCTCACCTCCTTTTTGTTTTTAACGGTCCCGACATTTTGTCTCGGTGTGTCAACCGGAGGGCTCTGCTTCCCTTTGGCTCCACATTTTATCATCAAGAAAAATGTGGATAAAAACTCTAGACTATATTGATTACTTTCTACACAGGAGACATGTGTTTGAGAATATTCCTAGTTTTCTCTGAATAAACTTCTTTCTCAATGAATGTATTCATCTTGTCCCTAGAGAAACGATCAATTTTAATCTTTTTTCTCAAATCAAAACTTGTCTCATTGTCTTCTAAGAAAACAAACTCTACTGCAAACCCATTGTTCTCCATCTCTGTGGCAAGATCCAGAGCGAACTCTTCCGCTTTGTTTTTTAATTCCCGCCAGTCTTCCTTGGTTGCTTCAGAATTCTCTTTTTCAGAAGCAAATATCCACCCGTCAGACACATTTACTTTAGCAAAACCAGAATGCTCTTTGCGTGAATTTTCCCTATATTTATAAGGGCCCCACGAAAATAATCCTTCTGCGCTAATTGTAACTATGTAAGCTGGGTAATATTTCCAATAACGATTTGCATCCCAATGCCAATCTCCGTGCGTACCCAAATAACCCTGAACTGTTTTTACCACCGAAACCAGAACTTTCTTTACTCCATCCACCATTTCTCCCCCTCCTCGTTTCGAGCCCGTCGGCTATTTTTTTGAAAGAACAAATCTCTACAAGATTTCAAACACTCTGTTTAAAATCTTGATAAAGATGAGGAGCGATGCTGCCGCTCCTCAAAGACAGATGGGAACAAGGTCCCTTTTTAATAATTTGTTTTGTCGGCGTCCCAACAAACACAAATTATCGTCAAGCATTCTGTCAAAATGCTTTCGCTGAGTTGATGCCTTCTATGGCATCTAAAGGTCTCATCAGCTTAACCTTACAACGATGGATTTCGTCAGCACCCATCCCTAATACTGGTGTCTCCTACTCCTTGCAGTAGGGATCACCTGCCAAATTTTTCCGCGACTGGACATTTGTCGCAACCTTAATCGCCTTTTAATTCAAGGGGTAAGGGACGGATTGTTGAAAGAACTTTCTGTTTCGTCTTTTCAGACTCATCAGCGCAGATACGCATCTGCGGACAGAGAGAACGCGGTTTTTGTCGCGGTCTCGACATTTTGTCTCGGTGTGTCAACCGGAGGGCTCTGCTTCCCTTGGGCTCCACATTTTATCATCAAGAAAAAGTGGACAAAAACTCTAGGATAGGTAGACGGGCGGCTTATTCCCAGCCAGACTGGAGAGGTCCGATGCGGCGCCGAGCTTTACCCTTTTCGCCCCTTAGAAGGATATAAATTCCTCCCTCGGGAGCAAGGATAAGTTGCGCCCCCTTCAGCTCCTCGTTGTGCCCCTCACTACGCCTCTCTCTAAGCTCCTTGTATTGCCGAGCGGTGAGAGATACGCTTGAGCCGTCTTTCCCCTGAACCAAAACCTTGTCCCTGATGATTACTCTTTTCATACATCCTCCTAAAATTTCAGAACCCACCTGCCGATTGCTCGGTTCAGGATTTACGGTTCATATTTTTTGAAAGAACAAAATCTCTACAAGATTTCAAACACTTTGTTTAAAATCTTGATAAAGATGGGGAGCAGGTTTTGCTCCCCAATATAATTGCAACAACCGTTTCGGCTGAGAATTTTTGAATGGGCGTTGTTTTCCTCGAGATATCAACGACCGCCCCCCCCCTTCACTTTCTCGATAAGCTAGCGCTTTTATTTTGTATCGGGAAGCGAATCCTCCGATATCAGCGGTTTCTGTTGCCATGCAATCCGCTCCCTGCCCCGTCTCCATTAAGGTGCAGTTTCCCCTAATTTCTATGTTTCTTTAGTATCTTCTGAAAAATGACCGCTTTCACTCTTTATGACATAAGTGAAGGTTTTGCCATTATCAGAAATACCTTTCGGAAACATCCTCCCGCGGATAAAAGTCTCGTCAAGAACTTTTCGGGGTGAGTTTTTGCCGTTAAGGACATATATAGTATCATGCCCCGAGCCTCCGCTAGAGTTTTGTATGCCAATGACAGCAATGTCTGCGTCTTTGGCAATATACAAATCTGTGCTTGACCGGCTACTCCGAAGTCCTTCACGAACTTTTTCCGCGTGTTTTTGGAAGTCCTTACTTGCCATATTTTTACCTCCTTCGTGTTTGAATCTGAATGAACACGGTCATTCACCGTTTGGGGTTATCCCTATGCAGTCCTTGCGTTAGCTGGCTTTTGCCACAGCCGGTCTTTTGTCACCCTTGCGGACGACTTTGACCTGCCGGGCAAAAGCCTCAAGGAACGGCTTCAATCTGCCGATCTCTGCATTGCGCTTGGCGACCTCGTTCAGAGACGCCCCGAGCTCATACATCGGTATGAACTTTTTCTGAGCGCGCGCCTCCTTCCCGAGGTTGTATCGGCAAGACCCGCAGATGGGCTTGACCACCCATTCACCCTTTTCCTTTTTCAAGGGAAGAGCAAACTGTGGTTTCTCCCCGCCACAAACTGTACATGTATGCATAATAACCTCCATAATTTCAGAACCCCCCTGCCGATTTCTCGGTTCAGGATTTACGGTTCATATTTTTTTTGAAAGAACTAAATCTCTACAAGATTTCAAATTATTTCTAACTTAAAATCTTGATAAAGATGAGGAGCGGTTTTGCTCCCCAATATAATTGCAACAGCCGTTTCGGCTGAGAATTTTCGCGTACATTTGGCATGGGCACTAACTCGTATCAATCTACCGTCTGGGGATCAACCAGATCGGTGATTGCTTACTTGCTAGTGTTTCTGTTCACCATGCCGTTCTCTTTTTGCCAATCCACCCCGCTAAGAGTGTTGGCGCCCAGAGTCAGGACCAATAGATGCAAGGTAGGGCATCTATTACATTTCCTTATTAAGACCTATTTTCTCGTCTCTTAATAAGGATTTCCGTCTTTCACGCCCCATGAGGACGAGGAACAGGTTGGGCTATAGCGAGCCCTCAAAACAGATTTGAATGTGCAACTTCAATCTCACGCAAACGCGAGGGACTTTGGGGCGAGAGTTTCGCCTGAAACTCCCCCGTATTGCGTGAGATCGTTAGGTTTCTTTCAAGGCACTGTTCGAGTCGCGGCCAATGTAAATAATTAAATGCCGGCTGTGGAATGTGTCACTCGCTATCAACTTAACTTTCTGAGGGTATTATAGCAAACCTGCAGGATTTGTCAAGCACTTCTGACATTTCATCTCCATCTCGTACTCAAATATGTTGTAAAATAAGGGTTTTTGCCGTTTCTTATTGTTATTTAGTTTGTACAAAATGGCACTATGCGAACACAAAAAACAATAGTGTCAAAGTATTCTTGTTAATGGTGCTTGACAAAAGGAAAGCAATTTGCTACACTCATGTTAGAAAGGTTTGGATTGTCCAAATCTAGGGCTTCTAAAAAGGAGGTGACCCATGCACGGATAACTCTCCACCAAAAGGTTCTCGACAAGAGATTCTTTTGATGGAGGGTTCTCTGCAAGCAATGGTAAGCCGAATGGACAGAATACCCAAAAAAGAAAGGAGGTGGGACAGATGTGGGGTTAGAGAATGAAAAAAAGCAATTTTTTTTGCGGTAGGTAAAGTTGGCGCTTTGCAAGTTAGCATAGCTAACACGAAAGCGCCGAAGTAGGTAGCGCCGAGTCGGGGATATTCTATTCCCCGGCTTTTTTTTGTTCTTTTTGTGCCTGAGCCCCTATTTTTGCGAGCTTTATTAAAGTTTTGAGAGTATCCGCGACATCTCGGCTTTGGATGAAGATGCTGGAAATACGCTTGCCGAGCGTTACAAACTGAACACGGTCTTCATATACGGAAAGGTCACATTTGATAGGAAAATCTTTTGCGTCGACGCGAGTTCGGTCACTCAAGCTATCACTTGGCAATTCTTGTTTTGAATAATTGTAAACTGAAACAGCTTTGATCTTTCGCGCGGGACGATCTTTTGCAATGGTCTCTATTTCTCTTTGCGAAAAAGCTTCTTCTATCAGGTCGCGGTTGAACGCAAAATACCCCGTGTCTTCTTTGGATTCGTTCCCGGACGGAAAGAATGCGAGACTATCATGAAATGCCGCCTCTTTGCCATCAAAATATTTAAGGACCGGTCGTTCCCCTAGCTCTCGTTGAACACTCTTCATTTGCGGAATGATGTCTTTGAGGCGCTTCGCCGTCTCTCCGAGGATAAGCTGCTGCCTCTCCACAAAAGTCTCCAACCTCTCCGGCGGCTCCGCCGCATAATGCGTCTTCTTCCCAATCTCAACCTCTGAAACCAATCCTTTTTTCGCAAGTGTTTCAAGCACAACATACACCGTAGGGCGTTTGATCTTTGTCTTCTCGGCAATGTCCACAACAGAAGCAGAGTCCACCTGCAAAAGCGCCAAATACACCCCCGCCTCCTTTTCATTCAACCCGATCTCTTGGAGATATTTTTCAAGCATAAAATTATTATTTTAATTTCTTCATTGTCGGATTATTTGAAAGTGATTTCATTTGAGTTATTGCTATCGCATTTAGTCTCAGAAGTCTCTCTTTTTGCTCCAAACCTTGGCGGATAAATTCTGCGTTTAACGATTCGAGGTTTGCCAAGCACACGAGCTGTGTCACATCCGCATAGTCACGCATATTCCCCTCTTTGTTTTTATTTTTTGACTTCCAGTCTTGTGCGGCTATGCCAAACAAAGCCATATTCAAAACATCCGCCTCGTTTGCATATACAATCGTGGCGTCTTTAACAGACAATTTTTGTGGCAATACGATATTTTCTTTTATGGAATCCGTATGGATTTTATAATTGATTTTGGTGAGCATCCGCTTTGCATCCCAGCCCAAAATAAGCCTCTCGTTTTCCTCTACTTTGAGCCTCTGGAATTCTTTGATCAAATACAACTTAAACTCCGGAGATATCCATGTGGCAAATTCAAAAGCAATATCTTTATGTGCAAAAGTTCCTCCCCCGTAGCGCCCTGATTTATTTATCATTCCAACAGCCCCCACTGCCTCAATCCACCTCTTTGGCGTAAGGGAAAAGCTGTTGGAGCCGGCTTTGTTTTTAAACCCATCGAATTCGATGGGTTTAAAATTTTGGTTGTTTATCTTCTCCCAAATGCCCAAAAATTCAACGGTGTCCATCGTACGCATCCAGTTTTGGATGATATAATCGGTCCTTTCACTGTCTTTATATTTTGCAATATCAGTCAACGAAATATAATCATTTTCGTTCCGCTGAAATGTATATATTTGTAACCCCCGTGCATTTATTTTTTTCATAAGATATTTTATAAGTATGCTTGTATTGTATCACGCGCTTGCATCTCGACAAAGGTATGGTACAGTAGCCGTATGTCATATTTAATACCAACCGTTATCGAGAAAACGACGCAGGGTGAGCGCGCGTACGATATTTATTCGCGATTGCTCAAGGAACGCATTGTTTTTCTTACCGGAACGATTGACGATGATTCGGCAAATATTGCCATCGCCCAACTTCTTTTTCTTGAGTCTGAGGATCCAAAAAAAGACATTTGCCTGTATATCAACTCGCACGGCGGCTCAGTAACCGCAGGCCTTGCTCTCTACGACACAATGCAACATGTGAAGCCAGATATTTCAACAATTTGTGTCGGGATGGCGGCATCAATGGGCGCAGTGATTCTTTCTGCCGGAGCAAAAGGCAAACGATTCATTCTTCCGAACGCAGAAGTAATGATTCACCAGCCGCTTGGGGGGACCGAGGGGCAGGCATCAGACATCGCCATCACTGCAAAACATATTTTGAAAACAAAGGAGAACCTGAACAAGATACTTTCGAAAAATACCGGTAAACCTCTCGCACAAATAGAAAAAGACACCGACCGCGACTTCTTTATGTCCGCCGACGAAGCAAAAAAATACGGCATCGTAGACGAAATCTACAAACCAAAGAATCCCCGCGCGTAAAGCGCAAGTCAAAAGTCTGTAAAGTCCTTAAGGTCAAAAGTGGGAGCATTTGCACCCGCTGACTTTAAGGACTTTCGACTTTATAGACTTTTAGACTTATTAGCGGTAATATGAACGAGTTCCTCTTAAAAATTTAAATTGACACCTTTTAACAACAGTAACCGCTCGCAGATCTGGAGAAAATCCCTTGTTTTCAAGGGTTTCAAGGCTTGGCGGGTTTAGAATATGGACATTAACATTGCACTCACCCTCGGCGGGGTGATGGCTATATCGGTCGGTGTGGCACTCGGCTACCTTTTGCGCTGGTTTATTTCGATAAGCAAGCGCGGATCGATCGAGCTCGAGGTCAAGCAAGTGCTCCTCTCCGCAAAGGAAGAAGCGCAGAAGATCATCGAGGAAGCCGATCAGAAAGCCGAAGTATACGAAAGAGAACTCCACAAAAAAGAAAAAGAGAGCGATGATCGTTTCAAGAAAACCGAGGATCGCCTCATCAAAAAAGAAGAATTCCTCGACAAACGCCAGACCGACATCGACAGCGAGGTCGCGCATATAAAAGAAAAGGTCGAGGAGGTCAAAGAGATCCGCGAAAAAGCAAATAAGGAAAAAGAACTCGCCGTCCGCGAGCTCGAGCGCATCGCGCGCCTCGAGGCACCTGAAGCAAAAGAAGAGCTCTTGAAGCGCACGGAAAAGCGCTATGAAGAAGACCTCCTGGCGCGGATGAAAAAACTCGAAGGTGAGGGAGAAGAGCGACTCTCTCAAAAGGCGCGGGATATCCTCGCCTCATCGATCCAGCGCCTCGCGACATCGACCGCGGCGGAAATGATGGCGACGACCGTCCCTCTGCCTTCCGACGAGATCAAGGGAAAGATCATCGGCAAAGAAGGTCGCAATATCCGCGCGTTTGAGCGCACGGCGGGAGTGGAAGTCATCGTTGATGATACGCCGGGCTCTATTCTCATTTCATCGTTCGACCCGATTCGCCGACAAATAGCGCGTGTGGCGCTCGAAGCCCTCATCGCCGATGGGCGTATTCAGCCGGCAAAGATCGAGGAGATGGTGGAAAAAGCGCGCGAAGATGTGAACAAGATCATCAAAGAAGAAGGCGAGCGAGCGGCGTACGAATGCGGAGTTTTCAACTTGGACCCGCGCATCATCGCCATTTTGGGTCGCCTTCATTTCCGCACCAGCTATGGGCAGAATGTGCTTCAGCACTCGGTGGAAATGGCGCACATTGCGGGGATGATAGCCGAAGAAGTCGGGGCAAATGTAGCGGTGGCGAAAGCGGGAGCGCTCCTCCACGACCTCGGCAAAGCCGTCGACCACGAAGTGGCGGGCACCCATGTGGAGATCGGCAAGAGAATTCTTCAAAAATTCGGCGCAGACACGCGCATCATTCAGGCGATGCAGTCGCACCACGAGGAATACCCATATGAAACGCTGGAGTCCATCATCGTGCAGACCGCGGATGCCATTTCCGGCAGTCGCCCAGGTGCGCGCCGAGATTCAGCAGAAAACTACATCAAGCGCCTCGAAGACCTCGAGGGAATAGCAAAATCCTTCCCCACCGTCGAAAAAACCTATGCAATACAAGCAGGAAGGGAGCTTCGCGTCTTTGTGAAGCCGGAAGAAATCACCGACCTTGAAGCAAAAAACCTCGCCCGCGAGATCGCGCTCCGCATAGAAAAAGAGCTCAAGTACCCGGGCGAAATAAAAGTCGCCGTCATCCGCGAATCGCGCGCGATAGAGTACGCGAGATAAAAATTTCAAAATAGGTAAGGTAAATGGCGGTCTTTTTTAAAAAAGACCGCCATTTACATTACCACTCCAGCAAAAGAAAAAAGGGGCAAGCGTAAAGCTCTGCCCCCTTTATGATTTTAATTACATAGGGTAACCCTATGTTTCTACCGCAAGAACATTCATGGCGTGCCTTTTCTCTTTCCTTCGGTGAAGATATCGACCGAGGAAATAACAAGTAAAAGACAAGATTCCTAACTCTCCAACCCCCTGTGCAAATGCAGTGTCCCACAAAAGCACCGCTACTACTGCCAAGATAGAGAAACCTGTCTCAATAAAAAAGATTGCTTCATTACCAAGATACTCCGCATAAAAACAGTAGATTAGCATAATTGTGAGAATGAAGAGGGAGGATACCGACAACGATTCATTGCTCACTTCTTCTGTTGTCCATCCACCCCTGAAGAAGACTGTTGTGTCCGTCTTTATCGTTGTAATTGGAAGACCGAAACGGTATCCCCCCTTCTCGGCAGATAACTTAACCGCCGGCACCCCCTCCTCCACCAACTGCCGAGCTTGCTCAGCGGTAATACCCTTGGGAACATTGGGTATCACCTTTGTCTTTGTCTTCTCGTAGTATACAAGGTTGCCGTCTTCGATTTGAACTATCGTCTCCCCCGCATGGGCGGTGGCAATGGGCAAAAAAATCAGCGCCATTATCGCCGCAACCGTGGTCTTTTTGGGGCCGAATTTCATGAGGAATTTTTGAGTTGCCCCTTTCAGTAATACTGAGACAACCCATAGTAACGCCAAGCAGCCAACCATAATTCCCAAAATACACAAAAAGGCATTCTGCAACATCTTCCGCAACATATCATCCTCCCTTATTTCTTGCGCGTACTTTTAGCTCGCCAGCCGAATTTAAGAGAACATCTGGTGAGAAGTAAAGCACTTTTACAAGCATTTGTCAATCTCCCAGAAAAATCCTTGTGGCTATTGCACAAAAAAACATAGGGGGGTATACTATTCGGCAAGGAGGTCTGACCCGCGTCGAGAGGGTTCGACAACTCCCCTTCCGCAAAAAACGGAGGGAAGGGTGTGGGCTAAACCGTTTTGTAAACAAAACAGTCGCCCGAACATTTTCCTTAAGAAAATGTTTTAGGGCGGGTCAATAAGTTTTAGTATTAAAAGTTAATTAAATATCATTATATGAACAAAGCAGCAATCGCAGAGATCATCCACGAGAAAATGGGTGGTACAAAAGTATCAGCAGAGCAGACACTTGACGCAATCCTCGAGGGGATCGTAAAGACTCTCAAAGGTGGCGGTGAAGTTTCTATCGCAGGGCTCGGCATCTTTTCAACAAAGGCACGCGCCGCTCGCACAGCACGCAACCCAAAGACTGGCGAGGCAATCCAAGTTCCCGCAACAACAGTTCCAAAGTTCCGCGCCGCAAAGGCACTCAAGGATGCAGTAAAGTAAGTATTCTTGTTTCTTAAACAAAAAAGACCACTCGCCATAGAGTGGTCTTTTTTGTTTGTTGCAAACAAATTCCCCAACTCAGACCCATAGGTCTGAGTTGGGGAATTTCACTCACCCATATAACTGGGTACAATATTTCGTCTTCGT
>ERZ1292625.124-Hain-H41-01um-R1-124-length-126730-cov-13_pt1 | contig 49390 bp, 52 predicted proteins | sample MGYA00564400_ERZ1292625 | MGnify/ENA primary metagenome ERZ1292625 (study PRJEB36523, sample SAMEA6512639) | groundwater metagenome | collected 2019-01-08 | study: AquaDiva: Metagenomics assemblies of 32 groundwater samples
CACCCAATAAACGCTTCATAATAATAGCAGACTTAGGCAAAGTAAAATGCTTTTCTTTATTTTTCCGGGAACCCCAAAATGCTCCCAGTGGAATACCGAGTACAAACAATAGGCCCCATGACAAGGTAAGGCTTGCCATATCTATAGCCCCCGCCATGATTGACATACCATAGGATAAATCAGAAAGCAATGCCGAAGCCCATGCTATTATTCCCACCACTCCAATACACCATCCGGTTTTCTTCCAGCCCCATATTGCGCCATCTGGCTTTTTATCTTCTTGCTTTAATAGGAGATAAAGTGAGCCGATGGCAAGAACGGAAATTGCACCAACCATTAGTATCAAGGGGGTGGTAGATAATGTCAACTTCCAGACAGGTTGTTGATTAAAAACAACAATGCTTTGAGTAACTTCTTTAATCCCTTTTAAAAACCCTTTTTCCATCAAATAAATACCTGCCACAAAACCAACAATCGCGATTATTGCACCTGTGTTTTTTTCCCCAACCTTGTAAAATATCCCCGCAGCACAACCACCAGCATAGTACATAGAAATACCAAAAAGTAAACTACCCAACGCTGTACCAACCAGAAACAATGGAGGCAACTGAATCTTGGCTATGAAACTATTATCCGGTGCAAATAAATAAAGTAAGGAAAACACCAATGGCACGATAGCCATTTGAATAAGGACTGCCAATAGAAAACTTTTCGGCTTGGTCAAATCTTTTGTCCTGGCCACATTGGAAAAACCAGAATTCATGCAAAACTGTCCTTTAACAGATATATGCCCGTAAAGGAACCCTAATAGTAAAGCCGTAACAATCATATTAATTCTAATTTGTTCTTCAAATTCCAATGATGGACGATCATCCATTAACCTCAAAGCTCATCAACTAGAAGTATGGTAAAGAAACAACTGCCTGATCAATTTACAAATAGGCATTCTTCGCTTTAATCACTGCTCCCATAATACTTAGTGCAATTTCTTTGGCACCTTGTGCATAAATATCGATTCCAATTGGAGCTTCAATGCGGCTAATTTCTTGATCAGCAAACCCAGCCTCTTTCAAACGAGCGGTTCGCTTTTCATGTGTCTTACGGCTCCCTAAGGCCCCGATGTAGGCTACCTTGGATCGCAATAAAATTTGCAATGCATTGTCATCGATCTTGGGGTCATGTGAAAGTATGACGGCATAGGTGTAGGGATCCAATTCAAAATCATTCAATACTTCAGAAGGGTATTTTTCAGAAATCCGATCCGGTTTAACTGCAAACGTAGTGTTTTTGGCAAAAATACCCCGTGGATCAATCACGATAGTTTCAAAATCAAATTCATGGCCCAGTTGCACCAGGTCTGCGGTGATGTGGGCCGCCCCAATGATGATCATCTGGCTCCTCCTCGGGAATACATGAATAAAATATTGCATTTCGCCCACGGTTAGATTTTCGTGCGTACGTTTTTCAAATGCGTCCAAGGATTTAAGTAATACTTCGTTAGGAAGATCCTCACCATATTTTTTTCCATCGGGAGTAACCAACGTATTCTTGTTATCATTTTCCGTCAGAGCGGTTACAAGGACGCAACTTTTATTTTCAGTCAAAAACCGATGGAGTTTCTCAGCCACCTCAAGTTGGCGAGAATCCTCTGCAGAAAACCAAGGTTGGAGGTATACCTGTATTTTCCCGCCACAACTTAACCCAACAGCCCAGGCATCGTCATCACTAACGCCATAAGACAGTCGTTTTCCCTTTGCCCCACCCATAATGGATTTCGCCTCTTTGAGAACAGCGCCTTCAACACAACCTCCACTAACAGAGCCCGCCATTTCCAAATCATTTGAAATAAGCATGGATGAACCCACCGGCCTGGGTGAAGAGCCCCAGGTTTGAATAACCCGCGCCAACACCATCGGTTTCTTGTGTGCCTTCCATGTATTGATTTGTTTCAACAGTTCTTTCATCTTGTTTCGGCTATTAAAAAAAATTACATTTGGTATCCTGGTATAAAATTGAAGCAAAACAATTCTGAATGCAAGCGGAGACAAACCTTTGTAAATGTCAATCCAGAAAGGAAGTGAATGATAAAAACTCGCACCTGTCCTTCCTGAGCGTTTTACTGATTGCGCTCATCCCAAAATGCCCGTTTTGCATGTTGGCCTATTCTGCTGCCATTACGGTATGCAGCACAAAGTCGATCACTCACAATACTGGATGGACTTCTTTTATTTCCATCGCACTTGCCATTATTACCTTGATTATTGTCCTTTACAATTACAAAGGAAGAAGAACCCTTAGTGCTGCTTTTATTATTTTGCTTGGTATCATTTTCATTTCATACGCTGAATTGTACTCTGGAAACGTCACCCTCTATTACATTGGAAGTGGTGCCCTTTTGATCGGGATCTGGACAAATGGCAGTCTCCTTTTTTTTATAAATCTGGTTAAATCAAAATTCTCAAAACAAAGCGGAAGGGTTGTTTATCATGGCTAAATTAAGATTCACATCGGCATTAAAACGCTTTTTTCCTTCCTTAACAGAAATTGAAATAGAAGGTGGCACAGTAAAGGAAGTGTTATTTAATGTTGAAAAAAGGTATCCTGGAATTTCTTCCTATTTGGTGGATGATTATGGTGGATTGCGTAAGCATATAAACATTTTTGTTCAGGGAGATTTAATAAAAAACCGTGAAACCCTGAATGACTCTGTCAACCAAAATGATGAGTTGCTCATTTTTCAGGCGCTGTCAGGTGGGTAATCATTACATTACTTAACTTAAATACTTAATTTTAGAATATTTTTTCTACTCCATTATTCTTAAATCACAATTCGAAAATCTAAAATGGAATTCAGACTTCGAATAGTTTATGCAAACAAAACTTCTGGCTGGTACTTCAAAGGGACTAATCATCCTTCATAAAGAAAACCATAGCTGGAAGATCAATGAAGTTTACTTCTTAGGCCTCCCCGTTTCATTCGTCTATGTTGACGAAAGGATCAATTCCTGGTGGGTAGGTATTTCCCATCGGCATTGGGGCGAAAAACTTCATTTTTCGGCAGATGAAGGAAAAAGCTGGCACGAAGCTGGTATTCCTGGTTTTAAAAACTATTTCTACCGTCCAGGCAAGCCGGCTTCGCTAAGGAAGATTTGGACAATGCAACATGCCGGTGCCGATAAGCACGGATGTTTATGGCTGGGAACAGAACCAGGTGGCCTATTTTTTAGTGATGACAACGGGAAATCCTGGCAACTGGTAGAAAGTCTCTGGAACCATCCGAGCCGCCTCGATGACAAGCAATGGTTCGGTGCTGGCAAAGATTTCCCTTTCATCCATTCCATTATTACAGATCCAAGAAATAGTGAGCATGTTTATATCGGTATAAGTTGTGCCGGGGTGTTTAAGACACTGGATGGCGGAAAAAACTGGCTGGCAATAAACAAAGGACTTATTGCCGCCTACTTGCCCAACCCCAATGCCGAGGTCGGCCACGACCCACACCGGATGTTGCTTTGTCCTGCCAACCCGGATGTCATCTGGCAACAAAACCATTGTGGTATTTTCCGAACTATCGATGGCGGGGAAAGTTGGGACGATGTAAGTGGAGCGAATGGGTTTCCAAAATATGGCTTTGCACTTGCTATTGATGAATTGGATCCAAAAAAGGCTTGGGTCATTCCAGCACAAAGCGATGAACAGCGGATACCTGTTGATTTAAGCATAACCGTTTGCAAAACAATTGATGGAGGGAAAAGCTGGACCCCGGGCAATGAAGGGCTTCCTGTTTCCAATACTTTTGATCTGGTATTGCGCCATGCCTTTGTGAAAAGTGGAAAAACCCTTGCTTTCGGCTCTAATAATGGCAACCTGTATGTATCGGATAACTATGGAGAAAGTTGGAAGACTATTTCGCAAAACCTGTCTACTGTAAACTGCCTTGCTTTTTCCTGACCGCTTATAAAAATTGTTACCGTTTGCACAATCGGTAATGTTATATTTTTTTATCTTCCCCTGCTCGTTAGTCAATTCTCTAACTATAAAAACCCATTACCTATATGATTCCTGCAGCTTTTGACTATTCAGCACCATCAACGTTAAGCGAAGCCCTGGCTTTGTTAAAACAACACGGTGATGATGCGAAAATCCTGGCAGGCGGACATAGCCTCATCCCGATGATGAAGCTTAGGTTTGCCTCCCCGGGTCATTTAATTGACATCAATAATATCCCTGGCCTGTCTTACATCAAAGAAGATGGCGGTTTCTTAAAAATTGGCGCCATGACACGTGAAGTGATGTTAGATGAATCGGATTTAATCCGGTCGAAGTATCCCATCTTCAGCGATGCCACCAAGCTGATTGCCGATCCTCAGGTGAGAAACATGGGCACCATCGGTGGAAACATTGCTCATGGTGATGCCGCCAACGATCACCCTGCTGTAATGCTCGCTTTACGAGCTGAAGTATCGATCACTGGGGAAAAAGGAACACGAAATGTACCCATTGACGAATTTTTCTTTGGTTTCTATTCAACTGCTGTGAAGGCTGGTGAAATCCTGACCGAGATAAAAATACCCATCCCCGCAAAAGGAAGTGGCGGAGCATATCATAAGTTAGAGCGTAAGATGGGCGACTATGCAACAGCAGGCGTAGCTGTGCAATTGACGATCGATAAAGGAACTTGCACACAAGTAGGGATTGGCCTTACCAATGTGAATGCAACTCCTTTGAGGGCAAGTCGCTCCGAAGGCGTGTTGAAAGGAAACAAAATAACCGATGCGCTGATAGAACAGGCGGCCCAGTTCGCTGCACAAGACTGTAGCCCATCTCCAGATTTGAGGGGCGATGAAGAATACAAACGCGCCATGGTTAAAGTGCTGGTGAAACGAATGATGCATAAGGCAATCGATAGAGCTAAATAAAAATTTCAAAACCTAATACACATGGAAAAAGAAATTACCGTCACCCTCAATGGTGTAGCTAAAACAGTAACAGTGGAGCCAAGACTTTTGCTCGTCCATTTGATACGCGAAAACCTCAACCAAACTGGAACCCATATTGGTTGTGACACGTCACACTGCGGTGCATGTACCGTATTGCTCGATGGAAAATCGGTTAAGTCATGTACTATTCTGGCGGTACAAGCCAATGGTAAGAAAATTTCTACAGTTGAGGGTCTCCTCCAGGCAGACGGAACTCTGGCCGCCATACAGGAGGCATTCAAAGAAAATCATGCCCTGCACTGTGGGTTCTGCACACCCGGCATGATGATGAGGGCTGTTGAACTGTTACAAAAAAATCCAAATCCTACTGAAGAGCAAATCCGGTGGGGCATTTCTGGTAATCTTTGCCGATGCACAGGGTACAACAACATTGTGAAAGCAGTCCAATATGCCGGGGCAAAAATGCGAGGCGATAAATTACCTTCTACAGAACCGATCTTTGTATAACCACGAAAAAAAATCAATTATGATACAAGAATGTAAAACCTCGAAAGCCATCAGTGGCATGGGTCATTCCATGAAGCGCAAAGAAGATGGTCGCTTCATACAGGGAAAGGGCAACTATGTGGACGATATTAAACTGGATGGAATGCTGTATATGGACATCTACAGAAGTCCGTATGCCTACGCCAAAATCAAAAAGATAAATATTGATAAGGCCATGAAGGTACCCGGAGTTGTGGCCGTTATCACGGGAAAGGATTTGGAGAAATATAATCTCCATTGGATGCCCACCTTGATGAGCGACACGCAAATGGTATTGCCTACGGATACTGTCATGTACCAGGCACAGGAAGTTGCAGCCGTGATCGCCACGAGTCGGTACGCAGCTGCGGATGGCGTGGAGGCTGTTGAAGTGGAATACGAGGTAATGAAGCCCGTAATGGATCCTTATAAATCTACGGCCCCGGGAGCGCCTGTGTTGCGACCCGATAAGAAAGGGAAAACAGACAACAAGATTTGGCACTGGGAAGTTGGTGATAAACAAAAGACTGATAAACTTTTTGCCACAGCGGAAGTAACCGTAAAAGAAGAAATCTATGTTCCGCGTATTCATGTGGCCTCGATTGAAACGTGCGGCTGTGTTGCCGACTATCATAAGGTGAACAATCATCTCACCATGTACATGACTACCCAAGCCCCTCACGCTATTAGAACTGTGATCGCCTTGGTGGCAGGCCATGTTGGATTGACCGAAGAAAAAATCAGAGTGATCTCTCCAGACATTGGTGGCGGCTTTGGCGGAAAAGTGCCAGTTTATCCTGGATATGTAATTGCCATTGCTGTCTCCTTCCTTGTTGGTAAGCCAGTGAAATGGATTGAAGACAGAAGTGAAAATCTGCAAGCTGATTCTTTCGCCCGTGATTACCATATAACGGCTGAAATGGCTGGAACCAAAGCAGGTAAAATCCAAGGGATACGCTTCAAAGTTTTGGCTGACCATGGCTATACAGATGCAAGCGCAAACCCATCGAAATTTCCAGCTGGGATGTTTTCCATTTGTACGGGGTCGTACGATTACGATACTGCGTTTGTGGAAGCAGATGCCGTTTACACTAATAAGCCTCCCGGAGGAGTCGCATATCGTTGCTCCTTCCGTGTAACGGAAGCCGTTCAGGGGATTGAACGGATTACGGATCGGTTTGCCCAGACTATCGGCATGGATCCTGCTGCCTTCCGCTTCAAGAATTTTATTAAAAAAGAACAGTTCCCGTGGAAATCACCTACAGGCTGGAGCTACGATAGCGGTGATTATGAACTTGCCCTAAAAAAGGCAATGGATGTTATTGACTATGCCGGATTGAGAAAAGAACAAATCGAGAAAAGAAAGAAGGGCGAGATCATGGGTATCGGCATTTGCAGTTTCACGGAAGTTGTGGGCGCGGGTCCATCCAAAGACTTTGATATTCTCGGTATTAAGATGTTTGACAGTGCTGAGATCAGAGTACACCCAACCGGCAAAGCCATTGCTCGTTTTGGAACCAAGTCACAAGGACAAGGTCATGAAACAACGTATGCACAAATTATTGCCGAAGAGCTAGGTATCCCTGCCGAAAATATTCAGGTGGAAGAAGGTGATACGGATACTGCTCCTTATGGGCTGGGGACGTATGCAAGCCGAAGCACGCCTACAGCCGGAGCAGCGGCTGCAATAGCCGCACGAAAACTTCGCGATAAGGCAAAGAAGATTGCCGCCTATCTATTAGAAGTCAGCGAAGCAGACTTGGAATGGGAACCAGGTGTATTCTTTGTAAAAGGAGCCCCTGAGAAAAAGAAAACAATTCAGGAAATTGTGTTTGCCTCCTACACCAATCATCCACAAGGGATGGAAGCAGGTTTTGAAGCTACGCACTACTATGACCCTCCAAATTTAACGTTCCCATTTGGGTCTTATATCTGCGTGGTGGACATTGATAAAGAGACCTGTGAAATCAAAGTGAGGAGGTTTGTTGCTATTGACGACTGTGGAAACATTATCAACCCAATGATCGTCCAGGGTCAGGTGCATGGAGGATTAACACAAGGTATAGCCCCTGCCATGTACGAAGAACTGATCTATGATGACGATGGCAACATTCTGAATGGTACCTTTATGGATTACCTTGTGCCTACTGCAGTAGAATCACCCAGTTGGGAAACAGGGCATACTATCACACCTTCACCCCACCATCCGATTGGTGCGAAAGGAGTGGGTGAATCCCCAACGGTAGGCGCTCCACCGGCAATAGCCAACGCCATTATGGATGCACTTTCCCCCTACGGGATCACCAACATAGATATACCCATTACTCCTTACAAAGTGTGGAAAGCCATGAAAGAAAAAGGAGCCGTGAAAGGTGTCTAAAAGGCTTATTATTTAATTTATAAAAAATAAGGTGGCCCATAAAGTCACCTTATTTTTACTGTAAATAATTGACATCGGAAACATTACCTAAGAACTGTTTATGAGAACTACCATCGAAAAAGAATTTGAGTTGGAACAACCAATCGCAAAAGTGTGGGAATATTTAAGTGATCCAACCAAGATTGTAGAGTGTGTCCCAGGAGCATCCTTAACCGAAAAAATTGATGAACGTAATTATAAAGGTCAAGTGACAACATCCTTTGGCCCAGTGAAGGCGAGTTACAATGGTGAAATCAATATTTCAGAGCTGGATCAGACCAATCATAAAATGGTCCTGGTTGGAAAAGGTGTTGACTCGAAAGGGAAAGGAAGCGCTGACATGACCATGAATGGAAGCCTGGTGGATAAAGACGGGGCAACCGTTGTAAAGTTTATTATGGATATTTCCATCTCTGGCATGCTGGCCCAATTTGGGGCACGCCTTATCAAGGATGTTTCTGAACAACTGCTCGGCCAGTTTGTCAATAATTTTAAAGATAAACTATCAGGAAAAGAAGTTGACAATACCATGAGTGGTTCTTCAATGATGGGCTCCGTTTTGAAAAGCACGATCGGTGGACTTTTTGGCGGGGATAAAAAATAGTAATGGTTAAGACTTACGTCTTTATACTTGATAATAAGCTCTTTTGAGGATTACTGCGAAAACAAACAACCACCCATGACAGAAATTAAATCAATTCAAGATTCCTTTGATGCGTTAGGCTATGTGGTCGATCAGGAGCTTGCAACGATTTTATTCCTGATGACGAATCTTCAGAAACCATTATTGCTGGAAGGCCATCCCGGTGTCGGTAAAACAGAGGTAGCGAATATTCTTGCAGCACACCTTGGAACGGAACTGATCCGGCTTCAATGCTATGAAGGGTTAGATGTTCATTCTGCCGTATATGAGTGGAATTACCAAAAGCAATTACTTTCGATAAAAATCCAGGAATCAAATGAGAAGACCGATACTGAAAAAGAGAAACATATTTTCGGAAAGGATTTTCTGATGCCTCGCCCCTTGTTGAAAGCGATCTCAGGCAAAGATAAACCACCTGTACTCTTGATTGATGAGATAGACCGGGCAGATGAAGAGTTTGAAGCATTTCTGCTAGAGCTTCTTTCCGCTTATCAAATCAGCATCCCCGAATTCGGCACGATCAAAGCCACTCATCCACCTTACGTAATACTTACCTCCAATCGGACCCGCGAACTGAGTGATGCCTTGCGGAGAAGGTGCTTGTACCATTGGGTAAATTATCCCGATTTTGATAAGGAGTTAAAAATAGTGCACAAACATCTTCCGGATATTGATCAAAAACTTTCAGCACAAGTGGTGCGTACCATCAATGTATTACGCAATAAGAAACTGGAAAAATCGCCAGGCATATCTGAAACATTGGACTGGGCCATGAGTCTTCATGCTTTGGGTAAAAAGAAATTAGACGAAGAATCCTTTACGATAACCCAAGGATCAGTATTAAAATCATATTCCGATATGGAAAAAATAAAAACGGAAGGAGTGGCGAATATCCTGGAGCAGTCAAATTCCAATTGATGTACCAATTCATTAACCCATTGATTATATAAATAGAATCAGTGAACCCAAACTACCAATCTTACGAAAGTATCACCCACGCTATCTTAGGCTTTGCAGCGTATGCGAGGGCCCATGAGTTGAATGTAGGTATCCGTGAGACACAGGAGGCATTGTCTATAGCTGCCACCGGTTTGATAAGGGAACAGGAATTTTTTCGCTATGCGCTGAAGTCAGTCTTTTGCAACTCAGAGGAAAATGCAGTGTTGTTCGATCAGCTGTTTGCCGATTACTGGGGGGCACCAAAAGCCTCTGTCACCAGCAGGATCACCATGAAAAACCAATCGAACCTTCAAAAGCAAATGCAACGGTCGCTGGTACTCCTGGGGAAAGGAGAGAATAAAGACGGTCAGGAAGAAGAAGGAAAAAACGTGTCGGGGGCGAATGCCGCTGAGCAACTGAGAAAAACAGATTTTTCAAAGCTCTCCGAAATTGACAGTGAGTATTTAGAAAAGCTGGCTACGAACTTGTGGAAGCAGATGAGCAGGCGATTGAAGAAGAAACTTAAGACTTCCACTACCAAAGGAAAAATTGATATTCGCCAGACGATCCGCAACAACATCGGCAGCGGTGGCGCCATGTTGGAGTTAAAATTGAAGCTTAAAAAACCAACAAGGAACCGTTTGGTTATTTTATTGGATGTAAGTGGCTCGATGGATAAATACAGTTTTTTTCTATTGCGGTTTATCCTGGCATTACGTGCACATTTTCAAAAAATTGAGGCCTTCATCTTCAGCACCAAACTGATAAGGATAACGGAATTCTTAAAAATAAAAAATTTAGACCACGTGCTTATTCAACTTTCAACCCATACCGACAATTGGTCGAGTGGCACCAAGATTGGCGATTGCCTGAAATCGTTCAATGATGATTTTTGCAAACGGGCACTTCAGGGAAGGTCTATGACCATTATTTTGAGCGATGGGTTGGATACCGGGGAACCAGAACTGCTGGCAAATGAGTTACATAAGATAAAGCGCAGGACGCGAAAATTGATCTGGCTAAACCCCTTGAAGGGAATGGACGGGTATCAACCCTTAGCAAGGGGAATGAGCGCGGCCTTGCCAGAAATAGACGTGTTCCGTTCAGCGCATAGTTTGGATAGTATTTTAGAACTTGAAAATTATTTAGCCGATGTCTAACGATTTTTTAGATACCTATACCAGAATGCTCAAAGAGAAGTCCCCTTTTGCCGTTGCAATGGTAGTAAACCGGGTAGTGCCTTCCAGCGGTAAGCCGGGTGACAAAGCGATTATCCTTCAGGATGGTACCATCAAGGGATGGATTGGCGGAGGTTGCACACGTGGGATCGTTTTAAAAGAAGCTTTGTTGGCCATAAGGCAAGGCAAGCCCCGGATGGTTAGTATTGCGCCAGGATCAGAGGAAGTAATAAAACATGGCGTAGTCTCCTATAACATGACATGCCAAAGCGGTGGCTCTGTTTCGATCTATATCGAACCGGTATTGCCTCGCCCGCATATTATCATTTTAGGAAAATCACAAATTGCCCGTGCCCTCTCAAAACTTGGTAAAGCAACGGGGTATGAAGTTACTGCCCTGGCGAAAGGTGTGGAGAAAGAAGCCTTCCCTGATGCTGATCATCTGATTGATGACAATCAATTGAACCCTGCCGTCATCACTTCAACTACCTACATTGTTGTTTGCACCCAGGGCGAGAACGATTCACAAGCATTGCTACAGGCCATTCGTTCAGGCAGTGAGTACATTTCTTTTGTGTCCAGTTACCGCAAAGCAAATTCCATTTATAACGAACTAAAGAAACAAGGTGTAAGTGTTGAAGAATTGAAACGGATTAAAACACCGGCAGGCCTTAACATCAACGCGAAACTCCCCGAAGAAGTAGCCATCAGCATTCTGGCGGAAATCATTACCCATTTGCGCACTGATAAAAACACGGAAGGGAAAGATGAGGTTTCGCAATTAAATATGGATGAATACTTTATCAACCCAGTATGCAATATTCCGATTCAGAAAAGTACGGCCAAGTATGTAATACCGTATAAGGGAAAAGATTATTTCTTCTGCTGTGATGGCTGTAAAGTCTCGTTTGAGGCTGATCCGGAGAAATACAGGGTGAAAGAAAAGGCAGATGCTTAAAGCAAATGGTAGTCTACCTTAGTATCGCATCAATTCCTGATCTACATCGTCAATCCAGCGCAGAATTCCACCCTTCAGATTCAATAAATTCGTAAAGCCATGATGTTGCTGCAATTTTTCAATAGCGACATGGCTCCGTCCTCCGCTTTTACAAAGAACAACTACAGGGATGTTGCGCTGAATGAGCGTAGCCTTCTCTTCAACACTTTTCAAAGGAATGTTCAAACCGCCAATATTGACCAAACCAAATTCCAATGACTCGCGTACGTCAATGATTTGAAATGCTATTCCTTCATCCAGCAACTTTTTAACTTCGGTTGGCATTATCTCTTTTACCGAATAGTCTTCTTTACTGTGGGTCGGATTGCAAAATTCTTGATAGTCAATAAGTTTATGAATTGATGGTTTGTTACCCGACACAGGATTGTCAGAATTACACTTAATGTTCAGGAACCGAGTTGTAAAATCGAGACTGTCGAAAAGCATTAGCCGTCCGCTAAGGGTTCTGCCAATACCTGTTAAAACTTTGATGGCCTCACTAGCCTGCATGGAGCCTATGATGCCAGCCAGCACGCCTATTACTCCGCCTTCGCTACAGGATGGAACCATTTCGGGTGGAGGAGGTTGAGGGAACAGATCGCGATAATTAGGCCCCCGGTTGCCGTCAGTCAATAGTTCATTAAATACGCTTACTTGTCCTTCAAATTGAAAAATAGCACCATAGATTAACGTCTTTTTAAGTAACACACAGGCATCATTCACCAGGTATCGCGTGGGTAAATTATCAGAGCCATCAATGACTATATCATAATTAGCAAGGATGCCCATTGCATTTTCAGCATTCAAAATACATTGGTGCAATTCAATTTTTACATTTGGGTTTAGCGTTTCAAGGCGTTCACGGGCTTTCACGGTTTTAAGCAGGCCTATATCATTGGAATTATACAGTATTTGCCTTTGCAAATTGCTTACATCCACGGTGTCAAAATCCAAAATGCCTATGCGCCCCACCCCGGCTGCCGTCAAATAATATAAGGCAGGCGCACCTAGTCCACCTGCCCCAATTACCAGAACGCTACTTTGCTTTAGTTTTTGCTGGCCTTCCAGTTTCAGGTCAGGCAGTAAAATTTGCCTGCTATAACGCAATAATTCTTGCTTTGTGAACATAGACCGGGCCGATTGGATAATAATTCAATAAAGTTACATAGGGAAATGGATTTAGAAATTTCTTTTACCCAGTTACTTGATAATTAAAATCCAAATTCTTACTTTAATTCCACTATTGTTCCATCAAACTAATTCCGTCATGATCAAAATAACTGAAAAGCCAATCGATACCAACAAAGTGATCGAAACGGCCTCCAGCTTAAGTGCGGGGGCCGTTAATGTTTTTATAGGGAACGTGCGAAGTACAGCTCACGGCAAAAACGTACGTTGGCTGGAGTACGAAGCATACGAAAGTATGGCAGTAGCGGAAATCCGAAAAATTATTGATGTCGCTTCACATCGTTGGGGCTTGTTGGGCTGGGCTGTAAGCCACCGAATAGGCACTATGAAGCCTGGCGAAACGGCTGTGGTTGTGGCTGTTTCGGCATCTCACCGAAAGGAATCTTTTGAAGCCTGCCAGTTCATTATCGATGAAATAAAGGAAAAAGTGCCAATCTGGAAAAAGGAGGTATTTGAAGACGGTGAAGAATGGGTAGCTGCCAGACCTCAAATGGCAACCCAGGTAAATTGATTACCACCGATCTTGCCTGAATCCTTCCCCTGGCGGGAAGGATTTTTTTATATCTGGCTAAAGACCATCATGCCTGCCGTCACGATTGCCAACGCAACAAGCATCGCCAAACTTACAACCACAAAGAGATCCCGGCTGATGGGATTCATGTGTATTTCAGGGAAATGAATTTTACTAATGTTTTTCATATGCCAACTGTTTGATTAGACTTCCTAAAAGTAATGCCACCACTGGTAAAAAGTAGATCAAATATTCAACATGTTAATCCGTGTAAGATTTCTTTGATATTTATTTGAACTTACCTGTATCTTTTCCAATATCCTGCACTTAGGTTTCAACAGATCCGTCACCAAGCGTGGAAACAGAACAAGTAAACACCTCTGAAAAAGATTGGAACGAAGATGATATGTTGAGGCGATCACGCACTGATCCAGAAGCATTTAAGTCCATCTATACAAAGTATTTTAAGAGGATATTTCTATTTGTTCTACATAGAGTTGAAGGTATAATGGAGTGCCGATATACCGCAACTGGTTTTTTTGAAGGCCCTCACTGTCCTGAGTAAGTTTCATTCAAAGGATTACCTTTTTCGGCTTGGTTATACAGAAATATACCATTAACGCGTTCAACCCAAATAACCCATTAGGATTTTCGAATGAATAATATGCTGTTGGCGTGAAACTTATATTTTGATTATTCTATCAATTTAGTCTTATGTCCTTTCGACCGTAGGGAGAAATCTTATCTAATGGAAACAACTTGTCAACCAAGAGAAGATTTCTCGCCTGCCTACCTGCCCTCCGCACTGCTCCGGGAGGCGGGCCGGTCAGGCAGGCAATTTCATGAATGCCTTCATAAAGATGGTACGCTCGAAAAAACTCGATTAAACAAAATTGCAAAAGGATTTTCTAATGCGTAACCTGGTTCAATGATTTTTTCGCAAGACCAAAAAATTAAGGCTATTCATTACTGGATGAGACCAAAGTAGAATATTTCCTTGAGGAGCTGAAATCTGACCATACTAAAGAATGATAAAAAGAAAACACGGCAAAAAAAAGAAGAATGGAAATGGTCTACTTTGATTATCAATTCTTAAGCTTCAAAAAATCATCAGGTGTATTAATGTTAACATGAACCTTTGACTCGGTGGATATTATCTTCTTACAATTGTGTGCCACCAGAAAATCCCGAGGGCTTATGCCTCCTCTCTGATTGAACTTCATTAATAATGAGAAAGAAGAAGGCTCCCAAATGGTGAGCAGCGGCTCCGGTAACTTTCCCGCTGAGTCATAAAAGCAGGTTGCTACTTTGGTAGTATCACGGTTTTCCACTAAAAATTCCAATACTCTATCATTTACGAACGGCATATCAACTGCCACGGTAAACCAGGCCTTATGAGGATGTAATTCAAATGCAGAAAGAATTCCGTTCAATGGACTTTCAAAAGTAAACTTATCGTAAATTGGGTTTAATGTTGGGGATATGTCTTGTCGTTCCACGCAAGAGGTAAACACCATATCGCAAAATTTAGTGAGCAAATCAAACAAGTGCTCTTGTTGTGGTTTTCCATGATAATTGATGTGTCCTTTATCAATTCCCATCCGGGTGCTTCTTCCACCGGTCAGGACCAGTCCATATAACTCTCTACTTTTCACTTTCGTTTAAAATCCCTCTTGCCACCTGACTTTTCCATGAGTTTTATTTCCTCAATAATAATGTCATGCGACAAGGCTTTGCACATATCATAAACCGTTAGCCCAGCGATTGATGCCGCTGTCAATGCTTCCATCTCCACACCTGTCTTGCCGGTGATCACAGCAGTTGAATCAATTATTACTTTCTCTTTTTTTATTGTAATGATGATCTGACAATCTTCCAAACCAAGTGGATGACAAAACGGAATAAGTTCATGTGTTTTCTTTGCGCCCATTACTCCCGCAATAATGGCGGTCTGAAAAACCGGGCCTTTTTTAGTGATCAGCTCATCACCTTTCATCTTACTCAATATTTCTTTGCCAAGGAAGACAACAGCTTGCGCTCTGGCAATCCTTTTGGTAACGGCCTTATCTGAAACATCCACCATCTGTGGATTGCCTGTTTTACTGATGTGCGTAAATTGTTTTTTCATTGACCTTAAGTATCTATCTTACTTTCTCAAATTTAATAAAACAATGATCAGCGTTCAGGAAGCCACCTTATTAATTCTTTCACGCTTGTGCAAGCCAAAAACTGAGGCAATAGACTTGAGTCGTGCTTGCGGGAGAATTTTGGGGGAGTCTGTTTTTGCGGACCGCGACTTTCCACCTTATGATCGCGTGTCAATGGACGGTATTGCCATAAACATAAAAGCTTTTCAAAAAGGGCAAAGGGAATTTAGATTAGCCGGAACGCAGGCTGCAGGAATGCCTCAATTTAACTTAGTTAAAGAAGATACGTGCATTGAAGTAATGACTGGCGCTATGTTACCCCTGGGAACTGATTCCGTTGTTCGCTATGAAGACATTGAAATAAAAAATAATCTGGCCAAGATTTTAATTACTGAAATTAGTGCGGGGCAAAATATTCATCCACAAAATCAGGATGCCAAACAAAATCAGTTATTGCTTTCACCTGGATTAAAAATTTCACCAGCAGAGGTGGCACTACTTGCGTCCGTTGGAAAAAGTACTGTCCAGGTTATTAGTTTTCCCGCGACTGCTATTATTTCAACCGGTGACGAATTGGTGGATATTGATCAAACTCCATTACCGCATCAAATCAGAAGGTCCAATGACACTGTTCTTCAATCTGCCTTACTAGAATTAGGCTGTCAAGCCCATCGGTTCCATCTTGCCGACTCCAGAGATCTTCTTGAAACTGCTTTGATAAACATTTTGCAGAACCATGAGCTCATCATTCTTTCGGGGGGCGTTTCCAAAGGTAAATTTGATTTAGTTCCGGAAGTACTCGAATCATTGGGAGTAAAAAAGCTTTTTCATCAGGTAAGTCAAAAACCGGGGAAACCGTTTTGGTTTGGAATCTCTGACCATCACACTTTTTTTGCTTTGCCAGGCAATCCGGTCTCCACATATATGTGCTATTATCGGTACATTAAACCGTGGCTGTTGAAAAGCATGGGATCCGACCATACAACTTCGCATGCCATATTAGCATCCGCTATCACCTTCAAACCACAACTCACTTATTTTCTTCAAGTCAGTGTGAAAAATGAATCTGGCAAATTAATGGCCTATCCTGATGAAGGCGGAGGCTCAGGAGATTTTGCCAACCTTAAAGATGTAGATGGATTTCTCGAGCTTCCATCAGGCATAAGCGAATTTAGCGCGGGTGACTTATTCCCATATTATCCTTTCCGGTAATCAGTGATAATAATGATTATCAAATTCCTTTTACCCCCTATTTTCTATGAACGTCCTGATTGCCTCTGATAAGTTCAAAGGTTCGCTTACCGCTAATGACGTTTGTGATGCAGTGAAGTCGGGATTATTAAAAAATCATCCCGATCTAAATATCATTTCAATACCCATGGCTGATGGAGGTGAAGGAACATGTGAGTTGCTTACACACTATTTTCAGGGAAATGTGGTATCCGCTGAAGTTACTGGTCCTCTTTTCGAAAATAGGTACGCTGAATATGGAATTTCATTAGACGGAACTACCGCTTTTATAGAGATGGCAAAGGCTTCTGGCCTTCAACTTTTGAAACCAGAAAATCGGAATCCTCTTTACACAACCACGCTCGGTACTGGGGAGTTGATAAAAGATGCACTAAACAGAGGTGTACAAAAAATTTTGATGGGTATTGGCGGCAGCTCCACCAATGATGCCGGTATGGGCATGGCTCAGGCATTGGGAGTCGGATTTTACGATTCTCAGAATAATGTTCTAAAACCAATTGGGGAAAATCTTATCCATTTACATTCAATTCGAACTGATCGAATTCATCCGCGCATTAAAGAAGTTAAGTTTGAGGCCTTGTGCGATGTGGACAACCCATTGTATGGGATACATGGTGCAGCGTACACATTCGCTCCGCAGAAAGGAGCAACGGAGAAAGCCGTCAAACTATTGGACGAGGGATTGAGAAATTTTGAAACCGTAATTCAAAAGACATTTAAAACTTCAGCCAACTTCCCAGGTGCTGGAGCTGGCGGAGGTTTGCCTGGAATGGCAAAAGTCTTTTTGAATATCAGCTTCCATCGTGGGATGGAATATTTAATTAGCGTGACAGGGCTTGAAGAAAAAATTAAACAAGCAGACATTATTATAACAGGCGAGGGTAAAATCGACCAGCAAACTCTGGCAGGAAAAGTAGTTATGGAAATCGGACGACTTGGCTTAAAGTACAATAAAAAAGTTGTGGCGATTGCAGGAAAATGCGAATTATCTACAGATGAATTAAGAGCGATGGGAATAATGAAAGCGATTAGCCTAATGGATTCTCATAACTCTGAAAAAGAGGCTATAACAAACGCGTATCACCTCATTCAGGAAAAAGCGATTATGGTCTTGTAAAAAAAAGGATTCGCTGTCGAAAAGGACAAAAGTCAATTGCTAAGAAGTTCGAGTGAAGACATTAGCCCAAATAAGCTGGGTGACGAAGAAATCTTACCCGTTAAAAGAGTTTACTTTTCAATTTCAAAATAGAAGTTAAATTTGCAAACTATTTTGCCTCAATTGGCATGCTGATAGTTCAATCACTTAATTCATTTTAATCTCAGTCCATGTTCGATAGTTTAAGTTTAAAGTTGGAAAAAGCCTTTCAAACACTGAAGGGCCAAGGCAGGATTACAGAAATAAACGTTGCCAGTACTGTTAAGGAGATTCGCAAAGCGCTTATCGATGCAGACGTTAACTATAAAGTCGCCAAAGACGTAACCGATGACATCAAGGAAAAGGCGATGGGGCAAAACGTGCTTACCGCGATCTCTCCAGGTCAATTGCTTACCAAAATCACCAATGATCAACTTACGTTGCTCATGGGGGGTGCGAGCGAGGATATAAGGATTGAGGGCAATCCGGCTGTCATTCTCATTGCAGGTTTACAAGGCTCTGGTAAGACGACCTTTTCCGGAAAACTTGCCAGCTATTTGAAGCGCCAGGGGCGCAGTGTATTATTAACGGCATGCGACATTTATCGTCCGGCAGCAATTAATCAATTAAAAATCCTGGGGCAGCAAGTTGGCGTGGAGGTATATGCAGAGCCTGAAAATAAAGATGCTATCAACATTGCAAAAGCTGCGCTTGAACATGCCAGGAAAAATAATTTTAGAGTAGTTATCGTTGACACAGCCGGTCGTCTGGCCGTGGACGAGGAAATGATGAATGAAATTGCGCGATTGAAAGAAGCTCTTAATCCTTCAGAAACCTTATTCGTAGTAGACTCCATGACTGGTCAGGATGCCGTGAATACAGCCAAAACCTTTAATGAACGGCTAAATTTTGATGGGGTTGTTTTAACCAAGTTAGATGGTGATACACGAGGCGGTGCCGCACTTTCTATTCACAGAGTTGTTGACAAGCCGATCAAATTCGTTAGTTCCGGTGAAAAGATGGAAGCCATTGATCGCTTCTACCCTGATCGGATGGCCAGCCGGATCCTGGGTATGGGAGACGTGGTAAGTTTAGTAGAGAAAGCACAACAAACTTTTGATGAAGATGAAACGCGCAGGCTCAATGCCAAAATGCGTAAAAATCAATTCGACTTCAACGACTTCCTTTCACAACTTCAGCAGGTCAAAAAAATGGGCAATATGAAAGATATGCTCAGTATGATTCCAGGCATGGGCAAGGCCGTGAAAGATATTGACCTTAACGACAACTCTTTTAAACCTATTGAAGCTATTATACACTCCATGACCCTGGAAGAACGCGAAAGCCCCGACAAAATAAATGTGAGTCGCAAGACGCGCATAGCCAAAGGCAGTGGAACCTCAGTGCAACAAGTGAATCAATTACTCAAACAGTTTGAAGACATGAAAAAGATGATGAAGACGATGAACAAAATGGGTGGCGGAAAACGCGCGTTGAGTGCCTTGAATCCTTTTGGAAAGTAACTAAAATCAAGATTGATTCATTAGAAGAAAGAACAACACGTAATCTATAAAAGGGAGTATAGCATATTTATGTCAGAAAAAATCTTTCAAACTTCACTTAATAAAGAAGTCGACATCTTTGGGCAGGCCAAGTCTTTTCCTGCTGAAACTGTTATTCTTACCGAAGACAGTTATATTAAATTCATCCCGATCGTGTTAGAAGGAAGCCTAAAAGTATTGCGCACCGAAGAAGATGGCAGAGAAATTCTTCTTTACTATATCAAACCGGGAGAAAGCTGCATTATGTCCTTTCTGGGCGGCTTTCATAATGAAACCAGTAAGATCAGAGCGGTTGTGGAAGAAGATTCGAAGATTCTTTTGATTCCAGTTGAAAAAGCCAACGAGTGGGTTAAAACATTTCCTGAATGGACTGATTTTATTTTTAAGCTCTATCACAAAAGGTTTGAAGATCTGTTGCAGGTGGTGAACGCCATTGCTTTTCAAAAATTAGATACCCGACTTCTTCATTTGCTCAACCAAAAAGCCGAGTTATTCAAAACCAGGGAACTCACGGTTACCCACCAGCAATTGGCCGATGAACTTGGCTCTACACGTGAGGTGATATCCAGGGTCATCAAACAAATGGAAAGTGAGGGCTTAGTCCGTCTTGCCAGAAATAAAATTTCACTTATGTGACTTTCATCACCAATTAGCCTTCACGAGTACTGTAGTTTTGTTGCATCAATTAACCAAAACTACTATGAAAAAAAATCTGGGATCTGCTGATAGAGTTATCCGTGTGATACTTGCAGCAATTGTCGTAACACTTTATTTTACAAATACAATTTCTGGAACAGTAGCACTTGTACTACTGGTCCTGGCAGCTGTTTTTGTGCTTACTAGTCTAATTAGCTTTTGTCCGCTATACTTACCCTTTGGGTTAAGCACACTAAGAAAAAAGCTAAATGCACCTAATTAAAAAGTATGGTCTTGTTGCCGCGGGCATTCTGGTAGGATTATCGGGTGGTTATCTTTACTGGCAGCAGATCGGCTGTGTTACCGGATCGTGTCCCATTACCTCCAGCCCGGTCAATTCATCACTCTATGGAGCCATGATGGGTGGACTGTTGTTCAGTATGTTTAAGAAAGAGAAAAACCAAAACACAGAAAAATGAAACTTGAAAAAACGATTCAAAATAATGAAGGAACCATTGTGGATGTTCGCACGCCAACTGAATTTCATGGAGGACATGCCACCAACTCTATTAATATACCTCTACATGAAGTATCAAAACGTATTGAGGAGTTAAAGAAAATGAAAACACCAGTGGTACTTTGCTGTGCTTCCGGAGGACGAAGCGCACAAGCTGCTTTTCTTTTAACAACACATAAAATCGAATGCATAGATGCCGGCCCCTGGAACGCTGTTCATTCCCTACAATCTTAAAACGTAAACATCCATGATTGAGACCTTAAAAAAGATATTCGGAATAGGCCCCAGTGTAGATTACTCGCAGCTTGTGAAAAATGGTGCCGTTATACTTGACGTTCGCACCAAAAGAGAATATGCCGGAGGGCATATCAAAGGTTCTATCAACATTGCGGTAGATCAATTGACCAACAACCTGCATCGATTTAAGAACAAAGAACAAGCGCTCATCACCTGTTGCGCTTCGGGTATGCGTAGTTCCTCCGCAAAGAACATTTTGAAATCAAATGGGTATACCCAAGTCCACAATGGTGGAAGTTGGAATAGCCTTAAACAAAAACTAAATTAACTTATGGAACCGCATTTTTATCATGTTGATATCAATTGGAACAAGGAACGGAAAGGCATGATGTGCTCTCCGGAGCTAAACTCAGTATCCAATGGAACGGGAGGGTGCATAGAAGTGGCCACTCCACCAGAATTCCCCAAAGGTATTCCTGGCATCTGGTCGCCTGAGCATTTATTCACGGCTGCTGTAAGCAGTTGTCTGATGACTACTTTTTTATCCATCGCTGAAAACTCAAAACTGGAATTCACTGCTTTCCGTTGTGAGTCAGAAGGAAAGTTAGAACAAGTGGAAGGTAAGTTTATAATGTCAGAAGTTATCCTTAAACCTACGGTAACAATTCTTCATGAAAACGACCGTGACCGGGCTGTAAGGGTGCTTCAAAAATCAGAATCCGCTTGTCTCATTTCAAATTCTATCAGATCCAAAGTGATCCTGAAGCCGGTAATTGAAGTCGCATTGGAAATTGTAAGTCATAACTAAATCCAAATGGCACACGGATCCTTTTCCGAAATAATAAAAAGCGAAATCCCAACGCTGATTGATTTCTCTGCGGAATGGTGTGGCCCTTGTAAAATGATGAAACCCATCCTGGAAGATTTGAAGAATAAATTGGGAGAGAATATAAGAATTGTAAAAATAGATGTCGACAAAAATCAAGCCTTAGCTACGTCCTATCAGGTTCAAAGCGTACCCACCATGGTACTCTTTAAATGTGGGGAATTAAAATGGAGGCAGTCAGGGGTTGTCCAGTCAGAGCAGTTAAAAACTGTAATTGAGCACTTTACATAAACTTGAGTAGAAATCTTTTAATGATATAGGGTTAATTATTGATTTTAAGTGCTTTATTAACCGTTCATACTAAATTAACAAATAAAATCCGATCAAATAGAGAACCTAACACTGGTACAAAGCGTTTTAAAAACAGTTTACAAGTTTTATTCATTTATTGTAAAAGTGCCCTTTTCTTTATCTTAGAAATGGGGCACTTTTGTTTATTGCAAATAGAAATTAAAACCCATAAAAACATGAAAAAAACTATTTACGCTTTACTCACCCTGATGGCCGCAACATTTCTTTGTGTTTCTGCTCAGGAAAAACCATCAAGTCCTAAAGAAACAGTAAAGGGTACCATTGATGGAGCCAATGTTGAGATCGTCTATTGTAAGCCGTCTGCGCGTGGTAGAAAGATGTTAGGTGAAAAAGAGCCCTTTGGCCAAGTATGGCGCACAGGAGCCAATGAAGCCACAACTGTAGAATTCGATAAAAATGTAAAAATTGAAGGCAAAGATTTACCGAAAGGCAAGTACGAGATGTTTACTATTCCAGGAGAAAGCGAATGGGTGATCATCTTCCAAAAATACGGCAAACAATGGGGAGCTTTCAGCTACAAGGAATCCAATGATGTCTTAAGAGTAACTGTGAAAGCAGGAAAGACCCCATCTTTTGTAGAAACTTTTTCGATTACCGTTGAAAAAGATGGAGTTAACTTGAAGTGGGAAAACACTTCAACTTCATTTAAAGTAAAAGGGGCTTAATTTTCAGCATCTTACAACTCAAAGCCAGGCCGAAAACCTGGCTTTTTTTTTTGAATAGAATCAGTTAGTTTCCGAAAGTTTTGTAGCATGGAAATTCTCGGAAGATATGATCGTGTTGACTTACCAGAACTTGGGCTATCTGATATTCACGCCAAAATAGACACCGGTGCCTACTCATGCAGCCTTCATTGTTCTAAAGCAGAAGAGGTGAATGGTAAACTGGAATTTATCCTGTTGGACGAAGAACACCCAGAATTCACTGGAATGAAATTTGTTTCCAAAAAATTCGAGCAGCGTGAAATAAGAAATTCATTTGGTGAAGCAGAATTACGGTATGTGATCAAAACGAAGATCCGGATTTTCAAACGTTTAATTCACGCAGAATTTTCTCTAAGCAATCGCGGCAATCTAAAGTTTCCTGTTTTATTAGGCAGGAAGATATTACGACAACGTTTTCTGATTGATGTGACTAAAATAGATTTATCTTTCAAAAGTAAAAAATCAGGCGTATGAACATCGCCATACTCTCCCGCAACTCTAAACTCTATTCCACTCAAAGGCTAAAAGAAGCCGGTGAAAAAAGAGGGCATAAAGTGGAAATCATTGATCATATGAAATGCATGTTACTCATCGAGAAGAAAAATCCCATGGTGTGGTATAATGGCCGAAAACTCGATTACTTCGATGCCATCATTCCCAGAATTGGTGCTTCTGTAACTTTCTACGGTGCTGCAGTTGTACGTCAGTTCGAAATGATGAAAGTATTCACCGCGATTGAATCCCAGGCGTTGATCCGTTCTCGTGACAAACTTAGAAGCATGCAAATACTTTCACGAGCCGGTTTAGGTTTACCTAAAACTATCTTCATGGATTACTCCAAAGATACTGAAGGTGTAATTGAAGCGGTGGGTGGTGCACCCGTAGTTATTAAACTACTTGAAGGAACACAAGGTCTTGGCGTAGTTCTGGCCGAAAATAAAAAAGCAGCACAATCTGTTATTGAAGCGTTTCACGGTGTCAAAGCAAGAATTATTGTTCAGGAATTTATTAAGGAAGCTAAAGGTGCAGACATTCGTGCATTTGTAGTAAATGGTGAAGTAATTGGTGCTATGCGAAGGCAAGCTCGGGATGGTGAGTTCCGTTCTAATTTACACCGCGGAGGTCATGCTACTGTGGTAAAACTGGATCGCCATGAGAAGCATGCTGCTATCACCGCTGCTAAAAAAATGGGACTTGGAGTAGCTGGTGTGGACATGCTTCCGTCAAAACGGGGCCCACTGATTATTGAAGTTAACTCCTCTCCTGGACTGGAAGGCATTGAAACTGCCACCAAGGTTGATATTGGTGGAAAAATCATTCAATATCTTGAAAAGCATGCGGGGATAAAGAAAATACAGAAAGACATTATTAATGCGTAAAACCGGATACTTGATTCTTGATGCCGGTCTGTATCTTGAATCTTGTATCCAGAATTGAGAATCCAGTAAGATGAAACAAGTTCTGATTGCCGATCACGAAATACGGCCTGGCGAATTCAAAGAAATCAATATCAGTATAGCGCGACTTCCCTCACGCACCCAGATTGATACCCCCATTTATGTATATCGTGGACTAGAAGACGGACCTGTACTGGCACTCACCGCTGGTATGCACGGTGACGAAATCAACGGCATGGAAATCGTCCGAAGAATTCTGGATGCGGGGCATCACCGTGTAAAACGAGGTACGGTATTGTGCATGCCGGTTATTAATGTGTATGGATTTCTAAACTATTCTCGTGAAGTCCCGGATGGCAAGGATATCAACCGTTCCTTTCCTGGAAGTAAATCCGGTTCATTGGCTGCACGTGTTGCTTATCACATGACACACGATGTTATCCCATACATCGATTACGGCATAGATTTCCACACAGGAGGAGCCCTGCGAACCAACTATCCACAAGTTCGCTGCGTGATGCAAGACATCACTAATGTTGAGCTTGCCTATGCGTTTCACGCACCCTTCACCATTGACGCACCACTCCGTCCTCATTCACTTCGGCAAACGGCTGCCAAAAAAGATAAACACATTATCGTATACGAAGGCGGTGAATCGGTGCGCTTTGATCAGCACGCTATCGAAGAAGGAGTCAATGGTACACTACGATTGATGAAGCACTTAAAAATGATCGATTGGGCCCCAGAACCAACCACTGAAAATAAAATCATCTGGAGCTCCTCCTGGGCGCGGGCACATACAGCAGGATTATTCCAACCGGTTATCAAATGCGGAGATCTTATTCACAAAAATCAATTAGTCGGCACCTTGACTGATCCTTTCGGAGAGTTTAAAGAACAAATAAAATCTCCTACAACAGGCTATGTAGTTGGCCTAAACAACAATCCTGTTGTCAATGCCGGGGACGCCCTCATCCACATTGGATTGGATAATGTATGTAAGATAGGCGCAACGGGAGAAGAGTAAAATTGTATTGTCGCTACAAATCAATACCTAAAAATCCGGGCAAGGAATAACCAACTTATCCTTTGGTGGCTTGCGCGGATTGCGCGTGCTCCAGGAATAGACTAAACTTATTTCATGAGCGCCTCCACTGCTGGGGCCAAGCCTAGAAATAGTATAATCGTAACTGTAGCCAATATTTAGAATATCTTTCTCTCCCTTTTTGGTGAACCCGACTAGCATCACAATCGATTCATTATTAATATTACCATTTACTGATTTAAATGGAATACCACGGTACCAGGTTCCCAATATTATTGGCTCAAGAGTAAAATACATTCCAACATCCATCTGATCGAAACTACCCTGGTGGCGATATTGAACAGCCGGGGCTACACTTCTTTCTTGTGTGCGGGCATAAACGCCTGTACCCGTAACACCCGGTTTAAAAAAGAATTTATAACCGGCATGCCCGGATAATTTCATAGGCAATTGGCTGCTTTCACCAATCAATGACTGATTGGGTTTAGTTAAATGGCTTGCCGCAAAGCCGAGCCATGCATTCTTTGTATAAAATAATCCTCCGGCCCCAATATCAGGAAAGAAGATGCTTTCGCCAGAGCCGACTGTTTCATTCGTTGGATTCACAACTTCGCCTGTATTGGGATCAAACTGATCGCCAAAGGTGAGCCTGTTGAAATTAACAGAGCGATTATAAATAGAAGCCTGAAAGCCTGGACGAAACGAAAGACCTTTGGTTATTTCCAGGTTGTACGAATACTGAAGTGTAAGGCTAATCGATTGAAGACCCAGCACCCCTTCACGGTCGCGAGTTAATAATGCACCTACGCCACTGTTATAATCTTCAAGGTAAATATCACCAAAAGCAGAGAGCGTAGTAAAATTGGCATCAATAGCAGGCCACTGATTGCGATAGTTCATGCCCACCCGTGCTTGTCCGGTAGATCCCGCAAAGGCCGGGTTGAGATACAAAGGTGCTGCATAGAATTGAGAAAATTGTGGATCTTGTGCAGTTACCGTAGTTTGCATCCAGAGCATTAATCCAAAACCCACTAGAAGCATTCGGTACAACAAACTGGGGTATTTTATTTTCTCCATTAAAGCAAATTAAATCCTTTATCAAGACTAAAAAAAATACAAATCTGTGATTTCCAAACCAGACACCGACTTAACGATATTTTCACTCAAATTGTATACTTTAGTGTGATTTGGGCGTTTTAGATTTTGATTAATACCTGTGACTCACTATGTTGAACGAATGTGTGCCGTATGAAGTATAAAGTTCCGCTCGTTTTGCGTATAGCGCCTGTTGTCACATTGCTGGTTTTCTTCACAACTCCTGCTGCTTTTTCTCAAAATCTGGCGCAGTCAAACTGGTATTTTGGAAACTCTGTAAATGGCATTCGCTTTAACAGATCGAGTGGTGTGCCTGCATTGGTTAATAATCAGGCGCTACCAATGGGCATAGGAGGAAGCGCAGTCGCTACGGATCCTTCAACCGCCAACCTCCTTTTTTATTCTGATGGTTCTGTTATTTATGATGCCTGTCACCTTCAAATGTTAAATGGGAGCGGACTATCCGGAAATAATTCAGGTAATCAGCCAGTCGTCATCTGCCCTGTACCGGGCCAAAACAATAAGTATTTTGTTTTCACCAACTCCGCCAACTTCCTTACAGGAGGTTCGATCAGCAGTAGTGTAGTTGATATGAATTTATTTGGCAATGCAGCTTTCCCGGCACCTGCATTTGGAGATGTTGAGAATCCAAAAGATGTGGCCGTACCAGGTCTAACCGGGCGATCAGAAGGCATGATGATTGTACCCCATGCGAATGGTAAACATTATTGGCTCATCACACATCAAAATAATTCGATTAGTTATTCTGCCACATTGATAGACTCAACTACGTATACGGGCACGTTCAACACAACTGTATCATCCACGGGCAGTCTTCCGCTATCAGTTGCCAATTTTTCTTACCATGCCGGGCTAAAGAAAATGGCGGTAGCTCCACAAAGTCCGAATGAAGACGCCATCATCTTTGATTTTGATGATGCTAACGGGATATTCACGTTTGATCGCTTTATTTTTAATACAGGCTTTTCCAGCACAACCAATCAAGAAATCTATGACATTGAGTGGAGCTTGAACGGGCAATATCTTTATATTTCGAGACCTGGTGAATCCGGTGTCACTGCAGACGTGCTGCAATATGATTATTTAAATTCCAACACTTCCACGCCATCAACAATTATTACATCTGTTTTAGGCACTCCTGTATTCAGAAGTTATGGGTTGCAGATGGCGACCGACAGTTCAATTTACTATTTGTATCAAACCGTTTCGGGAGGTCCATTTTTAGTGGATAAATTCTTAAAGACAGACACCATTGCCAGTAGTGTTGTCCGTGTGCCTTTGCCATTTGGTAGTGTTGATTTTGGGGGGCAGCAATTCCCTTCTTTCGCACCAAGAGATAGCATTCCCCTTACTGTGAGTTTTACATCCATTGGAATTTGTCAAAATTCACCTTCATCATTTTTTCCCGTGGTCGCACCTGCCGCTGATAGTTTGGTTTGGGATTTTGGTGATGCCACTGGTTTTACGGGTTGGAGTCCAATCCATACCTATGCAACGGCCCAGACTTTTAATGTCTCGCTAACCGCTTTTTACCAAGGAAGATCAAAATCTGCTGTACAACCTGTTACCATTGGTGCCTTTGTTTTGCAACTGGACCTCGTGCAAGATACAACAGCTTGTCGAAGCGAGTTCCCACCTCCCAGAGGGTCTTCATCTCCAACGCTGTTCAGTGTTAAGTGTAGCGTTCAAGGAGGCACTCCTACTTCTTACATTTGGTCAAATGGTGATGCAGGTGATACTCTTACACCCGATTCGGCAGGCTACTATTATGTAGTAGTTTCTGATGCTTCTGGTTGCTCTGCTTATGCAGGCGTGAATGTAAAAGAATATGATCTGCAAGATGGAAGAGGTAATAAGTGGTATTTTGGCACGCATGCTGGCATTAATTTCAATCCGCTTTTTCAAAATCCAGGTGGCCCTGCCGTTGCACTCAGTAACAGTGCAATGGATGCACCTGAAGGTTGCGCCATCATTTGCGATCGGAATGGAGAAACCATTTTTTATACGGATGGAGATAAGGTATACGACAAAACAGACACTCAAATTGATGCCGGGCTTGGTGGTGACCCAACATCAACACAGTCATCCCTGATTGTTCCTGTTCCCGGAGACGAAACCCTGTATTATATTTTTACAACCCATGCCATTAACGGAACCTCTGCCAATGAACTACGCTATTCTCTTTTCGATCTCAAACAAAATTCAGGCTTGGGAATGGTTATTGTTAAGAATATTTTACTGTTTGGAAAAAGTACAGAACGTATTACCGCAAGTGGCACCTGGCTGATTGCCCATGAATATGGTAACAACACCTTCCGCTCATATCCCATCTCAGCAGAAGGAATAGGCGAGCCAGTCTACTCAAGTATAGGGTCGGATCACTCATTTAAAGTACAACAGAACGGTGAGGGATATATGAAATTGGGACCCCGTGATAATCTGGCAGTGGCCATTTCAACTCCGGGAACTCAAAACCTGGTAGAACTCTTTCATTTGAACGACACGACTGGAGAACTCAATAACTATCGGAAGATTGATCTTAAACAGCCAAACGGTCAGGTCTATGGTATTGAATTTTCACCGGGCGGAAACAAAATTTTTGCATCTGTAAAAGGAACGCCCAGTCCATCGGAGATATACGAATATTTTATTGACTCATTGGAGCATCCCTATTTCAGGCAAAAGATTTCACAACCGGTTGAATTAGGTGCGATGCAACTTGGCCCGGATGGTCAGATTTACGTTGCCATAAATGACAGCGGGGTACTTGGAACCATTAACGCAAGTGACGATACCACTCAGGTGAGTTCATATAATGCAGTTGGGTTTACTCTGGCAGTAGGAACAACAAGCAAGTTGGGTTTACCTAACTTCACTCAAATCATTTCGAACGCTTTCGGAGGGCCTTCCATTGATGTGGCAGGATTTTGTTTTGGACAACCCACTCAATTTGTAGGCAATGCCACAGATGCTATTGATGAATTTCAATGGTTCTTTGGTGATGGGGGAAGTGACACCGCTTCATCCCCGGTTCATACCTATGCGGCCCCGGGCACCTACAACGTCTCGTTAAGGCTAACCAATAGATGCAGCCTGGATACAACACTCGTGCAAAAAATTACAATCTTTTTACCTCCACCTAATCCAACTATTCCAGGTGCAACCGCCCTCTGCACGGGTGTTGTTACCCTTGATGCCAACACGGCCAATATTCCAGACTTCACCTATAATTGGTCTTCGGGTGATACGACTCAAATTGTTACCGTTTCTGAACAATCTATCATCGCTGTGATCATAACCGATTTAAATGGCTGTCAATCCATTGGCCAGTCGATTGTGGTGGATAACCGGCCACAACTTGATCTGGGTCCTGATATAAGTATTTGCGAAGACAATTCAACAATTGCACTAAATGCACAAAACCCTGGCGCAACATATCAATGGACAATCAACGGAGTTAACTCCAGCAATTCGCAGGCACAAGCGATAGATGTAACAACCGCTGGAGTATTTACCTATCAAGTTACTGTGACGGATCCCATCACCACCTGTACCGCTACAGATGATAAAACCTATTTGATAAAAGTTTCACCACTTTTCACTCTTACAGGTACTAATCCAACTAACTGCGGACTTTCAGATGGCACGGTCCAACTTAATTTACTTACATCCTCCCCAAGTGGTGGTCCCTACTCCTATTTTATAACAGGCCCGGGAGGCTTTTTTGATCAGCGGATTGATCAGGTGGCACCCAATAGTATTAATTATGCCGGAAGAAATGCAGGTACGTATTCAGGTATCGTTACCGACCAGATATCCGGATGTACTATATCTACTTCATTGGGATTAAGCGATGCAACATACTTCCCAACTTCTTTGGCAGCGGCACCTAATTGTGATCCTGTTATCGTAAACGTAACCTCAAATGCACCAGCTGGCTCAGTTCCCTTTAGCTATACCATTACCGATTCAGGAACCGGTGCTGTCATAGGTCCAAATTCAGCAGTGACATTAAATTTCAATACGCCTGCCCTTACCGCTGGAAATTATGTTATTCAGCTAACGGATAACACAGGTTGTGTTTCTATCATTAGTCAAGCGATAACTCCCAATCCTCTTGTTGCGATAACACTTTTGCCGGATGCCTGCGTTACGCCTGCAACAATTACTGGTTCTGGTGCTACTACTTATTCCTGGACAGGCCCAGGGCTTACCTCTCCATTCGTTGGAGCTATATTATCAATTCCATCTACACAAACGGGACCTCTTACCTATAGTGTCACTGCTACAACGGCAGGTCAATGCCCTGCTAACCAAACGGTTGATATCCTGGTTGATGCTGCTGTAAATCCAGACTTTACACAAAGTGATGCCTGTCAAACCTCAGTACTTTTAACAGCTTCTCCCCTTGGAAATTATACTTACCAATGGCTCAAAAGCGGTGTCTTTCAACCCGCCTTGCAAGGCTCTCAGGTTGTATTGGGTCTAACAGACAACGGATCGTATAGCGTGACCTTGTTAAGCACGGTCAACGGATGCCGATACACTTCTCCTTCCAATCCAGTGAATATCGTTGGACCTGTAGATGCGAATCTTGCGTCCACTCCTCCTTGTCTGGATAATCAACCATTTACACTGACTGCCACCAGCACGGCAAGTGGCATAAGCTATGCATGGTCGTTAAATGGGACATTGCTACAGCCGGCTGTAACTACCGCCACAACCAATCAAAGTGATGAAGGAACTTATACAGTAGACATTACTAAATCTGTTTGCACCGCTTCTGCGCAACTTCAAGTAATCAGAGCTCCCCTACCTGTTGGGCAGCTTCCTAATCGTGTCATCATTTGTAATGACCCCGATAACAAAGACGAGAGTACATCAAAGGTAGATTTAGATCCAGGTTTTTTCTCAGCCTATAACTGGCTTAAAAATGAATTGACGCTGAACTTTACCGATCAGGTATATACAGCCGATAGCGAAGGCTTCTATAAAGTGATGTTGACAAATTCATTTGGATGTGTTGCACCGGATGAAACTGAAGTTTTAAATCAATGTCTTCCTAAAATTAATGCTCCCAATGCCTTCCGGCCAACCAGTGGTCAATCCGCCAATAAAGATTTCTATGTGTATACTTTCTTTATCACAGATGATTTTGAGATTTTCATTTACAATCGCTGGGGCGAAATGATCTTTGAATCCAAAGACAGGAATTTCAAATGGAATGGAGGTTATAACAATAATCCTGGACAACCCTTGCCAGGCGGAGCTTACGCGTATGTTATCAAATATGTGAGTTCTTTCCGCCCTGACCAAGGCGTGCAGGAAAAACGGGGAGGTGTAGCCCTGATTCGATAGCACAATCCTCCAAGGTCTTTTTGCGGAAATAAGAAGACCTTGGAGGATTTACCCCAGAGATGTAAGATTCCTTTTATTTATTGAATGAGTTTAGTTAAATATGCATGTATCAAATCTCAACTATATGAAAAATAATTTCAAGCACCTGGCTTTTATTGCCTTTATAACCTGTCTATTGCTTGCGAGTAAAGGGCAAGCCCAGCTGATTAAAACTTCCCTGACGATTACAGTGAGAGATGAGTTGGGGAATACCGTTGCAGGAGCAAGTGTTCAATTATTTGAAAAGGAAGAAGATTATACAACCGAGAAAAATTCTGCTGCTGAGGGTACCACAGACGAAAAAGGGGTGGTCAAATTCAAAAACCTTAAGTCCCTGCCCTACTTTGTTTTAGCAAGAAAAGATGACAAAGACAATGCCGGTGGCGGAGAACAAACGGGTAAGCTGGAAGAGAAGAAATTTAATAAAGTCACCATAGTAATACAATAAAAGTAAGGGGCAGGCAGACAGCAGTTGGCAGTCGTGGACAGACCTCAGCTACTTAAGGAATTGCAATCCTATCAAACTTCGTTCCCGGAAGAAAAAGAATACATACGGTCATTTTTAGAATTACTAACAAGTAACGATGCTTTCCACCGTACGTACCTACCCGGCCACATTACTGGGTCTGCATGGATTATCAATGCGGATAAGACAAAGGTCCTTCTTGTACATCATGCTAAATTAAATAAATGGCTCCAGCCTGGTGGTCATGCCGATGGGGACGACAACGTATTGCGCGTAGCCGAAGAAGAAACAGGATTAAAGCAATTAACTGTTATCGGGGAACAGATCTATGATCTTGACATTCATCTTATACCCACCCGGAAAGATTTTCCCCAACACTTTCATTATGACATCCGCTTTTTAGTCCAGGCTGATGAGAAAGAGCGTATTGTGGTCAGCGAGGAATCACACGATGTGAAATGGATTCCCTTACTGTCTTTAGAGACGTATAACAGTGAGCCGTCTATTATTCGGATGAAGCAGAAATTACTTTGAACCGATCAGCATCAACCCAAATCCAATGACCACCATCCAGAATTTATAAGGCACGAAAAAAGGAATAATGATAATCTGAAGTTGCATCAATACCGCTAATAATACGATCACAACTGCAACGCCTTTAAGAATTGATCTAGTTTTATTACTCATAGTTTAATTTTTTGGTCAAAATTCCCATTAGCCACAAAGACACAAAGGCACTAAGCCTCACAAAATAATTCTTTTAATACCATCTTTGATCAACGGTACATTAAAATTTATCAAATATCCCAAACGCAAGCCCGTTAATTTCAAATGACTTAGCACCTGTGCCTGCCAAACCGGATTCACCTGATCCAATGCTTTAGTTTCAACGATAACTTTATTCTCCCGTCATATCGAATCGGAATTTCAACCTGTCTAACAACTACATATCCAGCCTTTCTTACTTCATGTGCAAGACAGACCTCGTAAACTATTTCTAAAAGTCCTGGTCCAATTCAGAATGGACTTTAAAAGCTGCATTTACAATTGCTTTGCCAATCTCTTCCTCCAATTCTGATATTTTGGTGTAGTTCATTTTTCTTAGTGTCGTTGTGACTTAGTGGCAATAGTGGTTGCCAATAAAGCCATAAAACAAATTTAATACTTTGCCATGAAGGCAATTAGAAAAAACCGCGGAACGATTACAAATTATTTAGCTTTGCAATCCTTATGGCTGAAATTGGAACAGACCTACTCAAAGCAAAGACTTTTCTGGAGCATGGTGAGTTAGTTGCCATCCCTACTGAAACTGTCTATGGTCTTGCCGGTAATGCGTTGAATACCTCGGCTGTGGCAAAGATATTCTCTGTAAAAGACAGACCCTGGTTTGATCCCATAATTGTGCATGTACCCGATCTTGAGCATGCCAAAAGTTATGTTCAGGAAATTCCGGAACAAGCCATACTCCTGGCAAAACATTTCTGGCCGGGCCCATTGACACTTTTGTTAAACCGACAATCCATCATTCCGGATTTAGTTACATCCGGACTATCAACTGTAGGTATTCGTTGTCCGAACCATTCTATAACCAGAGATCTTTTGAAGTCTCTGTCTTTTCCATTAGCTGCCCCCAGCGCCAATCCATTCGGTTATATAAGCCCTACCCGTCCAGAACACGTGAACGAACAACTCGGTAATAAGATTTCCTATATCCTGGATGGAGGAGTTTGTTCAATTGGTATTGAATCAACCATCGTTGGTTTCGAAAATAATCATCCTATGGTCTATCGCCTCGGTGGATTGACTGTTGAAAGTATTGAAGCGTTAGTTGGAAAAGTTTCTGTTCAACTTCATGTTAGTTCCGACCCAACCGCACCGGGGCAAATGAAAAGTCATTATGCTCCTACAAAAAAAGTTATACTTGGCATTCTGCCCGACTTATTAAAAAAATATAATCCCAATAATGCCGGAGTCCTTTCGTTTCAAGTAGACTATAAAATGAAATATCAATTCATCCTAGCTCCTTCCGGCAAAATTGATGAAGCTGCACAAAACCTATTTATAGGTCTAAGATTGCTAGACAAAATGCCTGTGGACATAATTCTGGCTGAAATGGCACCAGAAATTGGTCTTGGCAGGGCAATTAATGACAGACTGATTAGGTCGGCAGCAGAGTAGCTTTTGGTGGCCTGGTTCAATAACTGGAAATATAAAATCCTTCAACCAGAATCATGAATTGCATCCACTTTTCTATTATCTTCAAACCGTAAATAATGGCTGCATGAAAAAAATTCTAATTCTCACCGGTGGTGGTGATTGCCCCGGGCTAAATGCTGTGATCCGCGGTATTGCGAAACGTGCTCGTAAAGAAAACCTATCTCCCGGAAGGAAGGACGACTGGGAGATTTATGGAAGTATTGAAGCTTTTAACGGGGTACTCAACGAACCTCAACATATTATCAAACTTACGAGGCAACGAACTGCTGGCATTCATGTAAAAGGGGGAACTATTATTAAAACTACAAACAAAGGCAACCCTATTAAGTTTCCGGTTATCCAACCCGATGGCTCCACTAAATTTATCGATCGTTCAGACGAATTAATGAAGAAACTGAAAGAATTAGATTTCCATGCCATCATTAATATCGGTGGTGATGGCTCTCAGAAAATTTCCAAGGCACTATTTGAAAAGGGAGTTCCAATGATTGGCGTTCCAAAAACAATTGACAATGATTTATCCGCCACGGATATGACATTTGGCTTTCAAACAGCTGTTCAAATTGCAACTGACAGCTTTGACAAACTGGTAACCACTGCCGAAAGCCACCATCGGGTAATGATTATGGAAGTGATGGGCCGTGATGCTGGTTGGATCGCTTTGCATACTGCCATTGCAGGCGGTGCAGAAATCTGTTTAATTCCTGAAATTCCTTATGACATTCATAAATTAGTGAAGCGAATCGATTCTCGTTATAAAAATGGAAAGGGCTTCGCGAACATTGTCGTTGCGGAAGGCGCAAAACCAAAAGAAGGAAATATCACTTCAAGTGCTGGTGAGAAAGGTTCTGAGCATGTTCGTCTGGGAGGTGTTGCGTTTCAACTTTCCAAGCAATTGAAAGATGCCGGATGTCAGGCCGAGATCCGTGAGACAGTAATAGGCCATGTGCAACGTGGCGGAACACCAATTGCCTTTGACAGAGTGTTATCACTATTATTTGGTGTCAAAGCCTTTGAACTTGCACTGGAAAATAATTTCGGAAGAATGGTGGCGATAAAAAATAATGCTATTACATCTGTTCCATTGACAGAAGCAACAAAAGGTGCAAAACTAGTAACGAAAGATGGCGACCTTGTTTTAGCGGCAAAAGGTTTAGGGATATCTTTTGGCGATTAATTCCGAAATGAAACTTGCATGAGTAGAATCAATCGTTTATCAGTTGAACGAATTGAAGAGGCATCTGCAAGAATTGACCCTGTATTTTTAAATACTCCACAATACATCAATGAACCGCTCAGTTCATTATTTGGGGTTAATCTCGTCTTAAAAATTGAGACACTTAATCCCATTCGATCTTTCAAGGGCCGGGGAGCGGATTGGCTTGTTTCACAAGTCGATTCTGACACCTCTTTAATTTGTGCCAGCGCTGGAAATTTTGGACAAGCCATGGCATTTTCATGTCGTGAAAAAAATATCAAACTTACGGTGTATGCCAGTGTAAAGGCAAACCCGTTAAAGATTGAACGCATGAAATCTTTGGGTGCGAAGGTGATCTTACATGGTGATGATTTTGATGCCGCCAAATTGGAGGCAAGTCGAGTCGCAAAAAACCAAGGGGTTCGTTTTATAGAAGATAGTCTGGATATCGAAACAGTAGAAGGGGCAGGAACAATAGGTCTTGAGTTACTTCAATTCCCACAGCCCATCGATGTGCTGTTGGTGCCATTAGGAAACGGAGCTATGATCAATGGTATTTCTTGTGTTTATAAAAAAAATAGCCCTCAGACCAAAATTATTGCTGTTCAGGCCGAGGGGGCAAGTGCTATGATAGAATCCTGGAGAAGCGGGACTTTAGTTTTCCATGATACTGTCAATACAATTGCCGATGGGATTGCTGTTCGAATACCCGTGCCGCAAGCATTGGAAGATATGAGAGGACTTGTTGATGATGCCATTCTCGTAAAAGAAGAATCAATTATTGCAGCCATGAAACTAATTCACTTGTATTGTGGAATTGTAGTGGAACCATCAGGTGCAGTGGGTATCGCTTCTCTTCTGGAACAAGGTGAAAAATTTAAAGGAAGTAGGGTGGGAACCATTATTTGCGGCAGTAACCTAACCGAGGAACAGATGAAACTCTGGATATCCTGATTCGATTCTAAGTCGTATACACCAATTATTATTTTACTGCTGTTGCTGTTGCATCTGAAGGTATGCCAGGTAAGAATTTTTAGGGAGACCTTGTTCCCCAGCTTCCCTGAAAATAGAAGTTAGATCTACGGCCTCGGCTTCAGCAAATGAATTCGTCCCAAATTTTACGGTCACTTCTAACGTATGATCGCTTCCCCCCTTGTACGTTCCTTTCACCGGAGTGCAGTCGCTAAAATTTCTTCCAGTTGCCACCCGCACATGTCGATCTCCTGCAATGCTCTTATTGGTTGGGTCTATTCCTACCCACCCTGTATCAGGCAACCATACTTCAGCCCAGGCATGGGTTGCCCCCTCCCCTCGCCACTCACTGCTACCCGGGCAAATGTAGCCACTGATATACCGGCTAGGCACTCCCATTAATCGCGACATGTATAATAAGAGGTGAGCAAAATCCTGACAAACCCCCGCCTTCAATTTCCATATCTCATCAACACTTGTTTCAGTATTTGTTACACCTTTTTTGTAGGTAAAATTCCTGAAGATGTATTCTGAAAGTTCCAGGATGGCATCCAACGGATGTTGGACTCTGCCCATAATTTCACGGATGACTTCTTGCACTTCAGCTTTACTGTCTGCCTGTTCAGCCTTCACATAATCATGAAACCTCAATTGAATCATTTCCCCCCTTACTTCACCCCAAACTTCATTGAAATTTACATTCCGCGGCAGCAGTGGTTTTGGAATCATCTCCACGGCCACTAAACTCTCTATTACCAATTCATTATGAGGAACCATAAGTGAGAAAAAGCCGGTAGTATTTCCAAAATAATCAGTAAGTGTATGAACTTCAGGCTCCTCAGTAATGTGAAGAATATGTTCGTTGACCTTCTGAAATTCATCCTGCAAGGGATACAGTTTGATCTCGTTAGCGGCATCAATCACAAAACCTGAATATTGGTAATGAGTGCGGTGGCGAATAAAAAAAACTGGCATACGTACTCTTATTTTTCTAGGAATAGCCGAAATAAAGAGTTGCTAATTTTTGCCCGATGGTTATTACCTCCTGACGGCTCTTATTAAAAAGTTCATGAATATCATCTGCATTTTGAGAATTCACCGAACTATATTTTAGGTCATTCACTGCCTTTCCAATAGCGTATTCAATTTCTTTAAAATGGTCTTGTTGTGAGATGGGTTCCAATCTTTTAAAATAACGCTCGGTCTGAATTAAGCTATACAACACTGAATGGGGAAACTGAGTGTTATAAAGTACCTGATGAATAACATCATTCGTTAGTAATGAATTTTTATAATATTTCCCATGAAATTCATATCCAGACAATGAGTACAATAGATATTTCCATTGTACTGACTCTACCGCACCTTTGGGAATAACATCCAACTGCATACTTAAGAGATCGAGACTTTGAAGTGCCCTCTCAATGAACTTACCCAAATTCAGAAAGGTATATCCTTCTCCTCTCCCCATGGTAGTATCCACCGTTCCATAAAAGAAAGTACTTTCCCGTAATAGGTTATCCATTGCAGTTACCGGGTCATCATTTAAAAGCAATTGTTCCGTATGTGGATTGCGAATGAGGTGATAATAATCATTGAGACACTGCCACAATTCCTTTGTAATGAAGTCCTGTATAGATCTTGCATTTTCTCTGGCCCGGACAATGTAACTAAACACCGAAGCGTCATGCTGTCTGCTCAGTATAAGATAATTGATCACATCACGATAGGAGGCAATTTCAATTTGTAATTTTTCTTCTGGTGGTCCATACAGTCTCACCCAGGGTTGCCAGTCGAACTCTGAAACCTCGTCCTGAGAAGCAATGTAGTTGGTGCGCAACGCACGTAAAATATTATCTGTGCGCTCCATGTAACGGGCAGTCCAAAAAACAGCATCAGCAACACGGGCTAACATATCGGGGTGCTGATATTTTTTAGGATATTGATTCTGGCTGCCAGCTGCCAGCCGCAAATTTCCAGCAAATTTTGTTCATCACCAACTTGATGCTTGAAGCTAGAGGCTAGAAGCTCGTTGGTTAAACTAGTCAAAAAATAATTCACCATCATTCTTAATTATTCAAAATTTGCGCCATCACATCAGCACCCAGGTATCTTTACTTCCACCACCTTGCGAAGAGTTCACTACCAATGAACCCTCACGCAAAGCCACACGGGTCAATCCGCCCGGAACAATTTCAACACCTTGCGGTCCATATAGGGCAAACGGTCGAAGATCGACATGCCTCGGCTGTATTTTTCCGTTGATATAACAAGGCACTGAAGATAAGCTGATAATAGGCTGGGCAATAAATTGCCTTGGATCATTAACCACTTCAACTCGGTACTCCGCCACTTGTTTTTCTGTTGCTGAATGGCCCATCAACATACCATACCCTCCACTTCCGTTTGTTTTTTTGATAACCATTTTATTGATGTTCCCAAAAACATGCTCGAAATGCTCTGGGTCATCCATTGAATACGTGGGTACAGTTTTTAAAATCGGGTCTTCATTCAAATAATATTTTATCATTTGAGGAACGAACGGGTAGATAGCTTTATCATCCGCCACGCCATTTCCTAATGCATTCACAATGGCCACATTTCCCTTTCGATAGGCGTGATACAAACCGGATACACCTAGAATACTATCAGGATTAAAAACCAATGGATCTAAATACTCATCATCCACTCTGCGATAGATGACATCCACTTGCTTTAACCCTGCAGTGGTTTTCATAAATACTTTAGCGTTATCAACAACAAGGTCACGGCCTTCCACCAACTCAATGCCCATCAAACGTGCCAGTGTTGTATGTTCAAAATAAGCTGAATTATAAATTCCTGGGGTTAATAAGACAACGGTCGGATCACTTTTCTGACGATTGGATAAACTCAATAAATTTTTTAACAACAAATCCGGATAGTCTTTGACAGATCTGACACTATTCTTTGGCATAAGGCCGGGAAAAATCCGATACGTCATGTTGCGGTTCTCCAACATATAAGATACACCCGAGGGAGTTCTCAGATTATCTTCCAGTACGTAAAAAGATCCATCGCTATCCCGGATCAAATCAATGCCGGCAATGTGTGTGTAAATTCCAAACGGAACGTCAACGCCCACCATCTCCCGAACAAAGTTTGGGCAGGAATTGATAAGTGATGCCGGGACAATGCCATCCTTAATAATGAACTGACTGTGATACACATCCTGGAGGAAAATATTAAGGGCCTTCAGCCGCTGTTTGATGCCCGCTTCAATATGGTCCCATTCTGAACCCGTAATAATGCGGGGGATTAAATCGAACGGAAAAATTTTTTCGATACCCTCGCCATCGTTATACACTGTAAAAGTTATACCCTGGCTCATGAATAACTTCTTCGCTAATTCATCCTTTTTCCCTATCTCTTCGCTGGAAGACTGCCGGAAGTGCTCAAAGAAAACCTGGTAGTGCTGACGGATGTCACCGTTGAGGCACATCTCGTCCCAAACGGTGGGCTTTGAGTTATAGTCAGCTAAGAAGTTTGCTAATTGCATAGTGTTATGTTAAATATACAAACCCAACCATTGGTTGCAAGAATTTCACGATGGTTTTCAAAATATTTACCAAGCACCCGTGTCATGGATGTATTGAAACCGTTTGCGAAAAAGGTCATGATTAAAATCATGGGAGAATCCGGACTGATTCGTAAATTCGCACACTCTAAAAGACTAAAAGAAGATTCATGAAAACCCTCAACGACATCAACTTTAGCGGCAAGCGCGCCCTCATTCGTGTAGATTTCAATGTTCCACTCGATAAGAGTTTTAACGTCACCGATGATAACCGCATCCGCGCAACCATTCCTACTTTAAAAAAGATTTTAAAAGACGGGGGTAGCTGCATTCTAATGTCACACCTGGGCCGCCCAAAGGGAGGACCTGAAGAAAAATATTCATTGAAGCACACCATCAAAACAACTGAACAACTTTTAGGGAAACCTGTAAAGTTTGGTGGCGACTGTATTGGCACGGAAGCCTTTGCACTATCAGCGGCTTTAAAACCCGGTGAAGTCCTTTTATTGGATAACCTTCGCTTTTACAAAGAAGAAGAAAAAGGCGATGATGCTTTCGCAGAAAGGCTTTCCAAGCATGGCGACTTATATGTGAATGATGCCTTTGGAACCGCACACCGTGCACACGCCTCTACCACAATTGTAGCCCGGTTCTTCAAAGAAAAATGTGCAGGATTGGTAATGGCGGCCGAACTGGCCAATGCCAAGAAAGTACTTGAGAATGCTGAGAAACCTTTCACTGCCATTATGGGAGGAGCAAAAATCTCGGATAAAATTTTACTTATCGAAAAGATGTTGGACAGAGTCAACCACTTAATTATCGGGGGTGGTATGGCCTATACATTTTTCAATGCCCTTGGGGGGAATGTGGGCACCTCACTGGTTGAAGCAGATAAACTCGATCTCGCCAAAGATTTGATTCAAAAAGCTAAAGCCAAAGGCGTGGAACTTCATTTGCCTATCGATTCCATAGCTGCGGATAAGTTTGACGCCAATGCCGAAACCAAAATTGTCAATAACAATTCCATTGGTGATGGATGGATGGGACTGGACATCGGCCCACAAGCCCGTGAAGTATTTTCGAAAGTTGTGGAAAACTCCAAAACCATTTTATGGAACGGTCCGATGGGCGTGTTTGAAATGGCAAAATTTGAAAACGGCACAAAGACGATAGCGGAAGCTGTGGTGCGGGCTACTGCCAAAGGGGCCTTTTCTCTTATTGGTGGTGGAGACTCTGCTGCAGCTGTAGCCAAGTTTGGCTTCGAAGACAAAGTAAGTTATGTCTCAACAGGTGGCGGTGCTTTGCTGGAATATTTTGAAGGGAAAGTTTTACCTGGGGTGAAAGCGTTGGAGTGAAGATTTTGAAAGAGATGTAGATGAATCAACAGATGCTCAGCACCCAATATGCATCATAGCAAATCTCCGCAGCATCGACCATCTCCCGGACAACCTCCACAAATAATTCGTGGTCATTTGGAGAAACAGCCAGCTCCAGTTCCTCCACGTTCATGCTTTTCTGCTTGAGCAAATACATGATTTGATCATGATAATCAGAAAGCATAACATGATTTTCCTTTTTCTTTTTTTCAAGACATACATCGCATTTGCCGCAGGTTTCATATGTGACTTCGTCAAAATATTCCTGGATTAACTGCATACGACACCGGTGAGATTGTGTGATATAGTTCACCATGGCTTCCATTTTGGACAGGCTTAGATTCCGCAATCGTTCCATTCTCTCCCGATCTACTGGTAAATAATCAGCATCCTGCCTTGGGTAAATAAAGGTTATCTGTGGCTTGTCGGATGCAGGTTGGTAGGAAAGCAATTGAAGTTCATGCAGTTGGGTAAGCTCAAGACACGCTACAGGTTCTTTAATCTTTAAAGACTGTGCAATGTACGCCTCCGAAACGGGAACAAAATCAGAAAATAATTCCGCTCCATATAGCCTCAACAAAGATTTGATCAGGGGATCAAATCTCGCATTGGCAATTTGGAATTCGTAAAGTTTTTTCTTGTCCACCGATAGATGGATGCGCGAAGGCCTGTAAAAGTTTTCACTCAGTTGTAGTAAACCTTCTTGTTCTAGTTTTTTCAATGCTACGTATACGGATGATGACTTCAGACTGAACCGTTTACAAAACTCTTCCAATTCAAATTCGTAGCTTTCACCCTGGCTACTCCCCATGGCAAGTTGATAATAATTACACAAGGCCTGATAGGTCTTTTTTAAGTAATCGAGAGATGGTTGTGATTGTTGCACCCTATGTTGCAAAGACAAAACATCAACATCATGATAAATGATAACTGCATAGGATCGTTTGCCATCACGCCCTGCACGGCCTGCCTCCTGATAATACGATTCTAAATTCTCAGGCAAATCCATGTGTATTACTGTTCGCACATCTGCTTTGTTAATGCCCATACCAAAAGCGTTGGTCGCGACCATCACCCGTGCCTTGTTCGTGAGCCATTCCTCTTGCCGCGTGCTTCGCTCTTGATGATTTAATCCAGCATGATAAAATATAGATGAGAACCCCTGCAGAATCAGGCTTTTAGCAAGTTCATGGGTGGCCTTTCGGGAGCGCACATATACAATTGCTGTACCTTGAACTTTCTTAAGAATCTCAAAGAGTTTCCTCTCTTTCGTCTCTGTCTTTCGAATGGCAAATGAAAGGTTTTCGCGAGCAAAACTCTTTTGATAAACTGAAGGATTGGTAAGCTCGAGTTTATCGATAATATCCTCTTTCACCTGCCTGGTGGCAGATGCTGTAAGAGCGATTATTGGCGCATTTGGTTTAGTTTCCCTTAGAATAGCAATCTTCAAATACGGTGGTCGGAAATCATAGCCCCACTGAGAGATGCAGTGTGCTTCGTCAACGGCAATCAGGCAAACATTCATCCTTTTGACGCGTTCCTGAAACATTTCCGTTTGCAACCGTTCAGGAGAGAGGTATAGAAATTTTATTTTTCCATAGACACAGTTGTCAAGGGCGATGTCAATTTCATCACGACTCATCCCAGAATGAACCGCCAGCGCCTGAATCCCCCTCTTCTTTAGCTGGCTAACCTGATCTTGCATCAATGCAATCAGTGGAGTAATAACCAGACATACACCGTCCATAATAAGGGTGGGCACCTGAAAGCAAACTGATTTCCCGCCACCAGTTGGTAACAGGGCGAGGGTATCCTTCCCTTCCAATGCTGATTGAATGATCTCTACTTGAGGAGAACGAAAGAGATTGTAACCCCAATATAGTTTTAGTATTTCTTCAGGTGTTGGCACAGATCAAAATGTGTTTATGGATGTCTGTTACCACTTCAAATCCTCCTTATTTAGAAATGCCCGAATGCCCTTTTTACAGTCATCTGATGTCCTCGCTTCAGCATTCATTTCAGCAGTATACTCCAATGCGTCCTCCAACTTCATAGATTGTACCTCTCCGATCATCTTCTTGGTTAGGCTCATTGACTGGCCTGAATTATTTGTGATCAACTTATTAGCAAAATCTACTACTGCTTCCGCTAATTTTTCACTTTGAACAATTTTATTGACTAATCCAAACTCTATGGCAGACTCCCCCCCTACAAGCTCACCGCTTAACAAAAGGTGTTTCGCCTTTTGTTCACCAATTTTTCGGATTAAAAAAATCATAACAATAGCGGGAATAAATCCAATCTTCACTTCTGTATAACCAAACTTTGCTTCTGGTGCAGCATAAACAAAATCACATACGGTAGCCAACCCACAGCCACCCGCCAATGCGTGACCTTGCACCTGTGCAATAACAACTTTGCTTAGCATATAGATTTTATAAAACAACTCTTTGAGGTTCCTTGAGTCCTCCTGGTTTTCTTCCCTGGAAAAATCCTGAAGTTTCTGTAAATACCGAAGATCAGCGCCCGCGCAAAAAGCTTCTCCATTGGCTCTTAAAACAATCACTTTGACATTATCGTCTTTTTCAGCCAGCACAAATGTTGCATTCAATTCTTCTACCAATTCCAAACTAAGGGCATTGCGTTTATCAGGGCGATTGAGTGTGATAAACCCGATACGATCTTTTACGGAGTACTCTACCAATTTCATGTCTACAGTGTTATTGTAAAAGCTCCCTGGTTCAAAACAGCATGAATTGAGATCTCTCTTGATTTTGCTTCACGTAAAATCCTGTTTGAATACGCTATGGAGTTACTACTGTCCAAAATAAGTTGTCCAAATTCAATTTTACCTTGAATTTTATCCAACGAACTTACAGCATTATTTCCAATGATCAGGTAATCCGTAATTACTTTATTCGGCAGCTTACTATTCTTCTGGTCCACCCAAAAAACTTTTTTATCCCGAAATTTAAAATAGCGAAGGCCATTTGCGGATTCCATAAACTTTGTATCATTAATATGAATATTGCCAACGCCCGAGGCAATACGGTTTGGCCGAATATGAAATCTTATACGCTCCCAATCATTCACCAAGGAAGAATCAGAAAAGAAATATGACTTTCCGTGATCTATCCATTCCATTGCCCCATGGCCATTTACCCGATAGACAATTAGCTGTCTCCTGTTCACCTCCAGATCATGGTGTTGCCATTGAATGCCTGAATAGACCAGGGTCAATATCAATCCAGTGATGATGTAGTGAAATCTTCTGAACTCAAAAAGAAGAATGAATGAAATGATTACGCCCATTAAAAGCCAACATTGAAAAGTAGTCAGGTAAACTCCGTTGATCAGGCTGTATGGCAAATCTTCCACCCAGAATACACCTGCATTCAAAATTTTTATCGTCCAATCCAACCACCAACCAACAACAAATGCTATTGGAGATAATGCACTTATGGCCAGCAATAGAATTCCAAGTACCAAAACCACAAACGAACCCGGGATGACAAACAAATTAGAGAAAAGAAAATACACAGGAAATTGATGGAAATATAAAAGGCCCAGGGCAAAAGTTGCAATCTGAGCCGCAATTGAAACACACGAAATACTCCATCCCCAATCCAAAAGTCTATTGGGTGCCTCCCATAAATTATAAAGAGGTCTTTGTAAATACACAATGCCTATCACCGCGAGGTAAGAAAGTTGAAAGCCAACTGACATAATCAGATAGGGATTATAGAGTAACAAAATAAAAGCTGAAGCTGCAAGCGTGTTATAAATGTTGGTACTTCTTGAAAAAGGTTTAGCAACTGCCATAAATGAAAACATTGTAACGGCCCGCAATACCGAAGGGGAAAGCCCGGTAACAAAAGCATACGTCCACAGGCAAAGCAAACTAATGATGGCAATGGGCCATGCACTCCTTGAAAAAGAACGTATTGGCTTTAACAGCAACAAGATCATCCAATAGATAATGCCTACATGAAGACCCGACACAGCAAGTACATGCATAGCACCGCTCGCAGAGTACGCATTCTGAAGATCATTGTCCAGTCCATCCGTTACGCCTAGCACTAAGGCCAGTGCAATGGCCTGCTCTCGTTCACCTATAATAAATTGCTTCATCTTGGCAGAAGCCCACACGCGTGCCTGCTGCGAATAATATAAGAAACCCTTTCTTTCTGCCGGAGCAATGAATTTAATTTGTTCGCTCCTGACAAACTGTTGATGGTAAATATTCCGAAAACTCAGAAATCGCTTAAAGTCAAATTCATAAGGGTTGCCAGGGGGTCCAAGCACCATGGGTGCACCCTCAATAAAAATCTGGTCACCATATTTTAAATCAATCTCCTCCGATTTCTTTGATATATACATCAAAACATTTCCAGTTGCAGGCTGCCAGCCATTCTTATCCCTAACCGCGTCAACTAACACCACAACTTTCCATGACTTAACCTTTTCCTCAGGTTGGGACGATACTTTTGCCCTATAGGTTTCGATTGTTGAGGTAATATGAATCAGGTGATTTGGCCTACGGGTTTCCATATGGCGCAATAGTTGGATATATCCCCCCACAAATACAGCACACAAACCAACGAGCCCTACTACTATAGATCGTGCGGTTGACTTTCTAAGAAAGAAATAGCCCACAACGAAACCGAAAAGAAAAAATAAAAAGAGCCAGACTGCAAAATTAATTGAAATAATATCAGGTAAATAAATCCCCCATAGAACACCTCCAATAAAGAAGGCGGCAATCCGGACCATAGCATAGGGCATCCATTTTAGCATAGGGTAAGATAGAAAGACATTTGCAGGCAATCAAGAAGAGTCATTTAAATCTATCCAATCAAAAATTGTTGAAAAAAAACGGTGACTGATCAAAAACCAGTCACCGCATTCCTTAGGTTATTCTATTAATCAGGTCATTTTCATTATCACTGCCAGTGCAATGACCATTAAAAACATTAGAATCACAAACCAAAGTCGTTTTACAAAATCTATTATATCTTTCATGATTTTTAAATCTATTTTAAATTAACTAAAACTGAAATTCACAATGACTGAACTAAGCCGTGTAATACGACATGACGTATGTCCATACACCTGCTTATCTGTAACTTGCACTAGTTTTAGGAGATATTAAGGTGCGTTTATGTTGGTGAAAACATAAAACACATTTCGGAGCGAGGCCACAACAAACAAAGCTTCGCATGTAGAAATTTCAATGGACGGCAAATCAAATGTAACTCTCCAATCATGATAACTTACTGCCTGAACTTTTGGTTGTGAATGTGTGTAGGATAAATTCTCAGAAGCCTTGTAAACAATCGGATCCCCGGAATCGGGCTGAAGAAAAAATTGATGGCTTTTGTAAGACTGATGATTCGTGAGAAGCCCAGGGCAGGAATAAAAAACGATGATCACTATCGAAATGATTCCCAAAAAAAATGCCCACTTTCTTATTTTACTGAATGCCATCATTATATCATCAGTTTCAAATATAACACCATCAGGAAGATTTTCATACTTCAACTAAGGCCTTATCGGTTCACATTGTCCGACTTTCCATACGCTTCAATAATGTCACGGACCAGCTTATGTCGAATAACATCCTTCTCGTTAAGTTCAACCATTTCAATTTCCTTCACTTCGCTTAAGATTCGTATGGCCTCTTTCAAACCGGATTTTTGATTTCCCGGCAAATCAATTTGTGTGGCGTCCCCCGTAACAATCATTTTTGATTCTGGACCCATACGCGTCAGGAACATCTTCATTTGCATGGGCGTAGTGTTTTGCGCTTCATCCAGGAGAATAAACGCATTGTTAAGCGTGCGGCCACGCATATAGGCTAAAGGTGCAATCTCGATCACCTCTCGTTCCATATAATATTTTAATTTTTCCAATGGAATCATGTCGTTCAGGGCATCGTAGATCGGACGCAGGTATGGATCAATTTTTTCCTTTAGATCGCCAGGTAAAAAACCCAAATTCTCACCCGCCTCCACCGCTGGACGCGTGATGATAATCTTCCTTACCTGCTTAGTCTTTAATGCCTTGACAGCCATGGCAACTGAGATAAATGTCTTACCGGTACCAGCAGGCCCGAGCGCAAAAACAAGGTCGTTCTGTTTTATTGCTGAAACCAACTTCTGCTGGTTCACAGTTTTTGCTTTTATAGGATTACCACGAGTGCCATACAAAAGGACATCGTCACTGAAATCTTCAGGCATAAACTCCTGTCGTTCTTGCGCAATGTAGCCCTTCACATTTTCCTCCGTAACCCTGCCAAATTGATGAAAGTGATCAACGAGTGAATTGAGTATGTCCGTAATCTGAACGACATCTGTTGGGTCGCCTTTAAGCACAATCTCATTTCCACGCGAGATAATTTTGCTCTTGGGAAAAGCGAGAGTCAGCTCATTCATATTCTTATTTTCAACTCCCAGGAAGTCGAGAAGGGAAATATTTTCCAGTGTAATGGTTTTTTCTATCAATGAAGTAAAGTGGTTGAAATGATTTAATTTTGTCGCACAAAACTAACTAATATTCCGGCCTATTGAAAACAAGCCGGTTGTTGTAATGTTACCTTAATGGCCATCGTCACCTTACTTACCGACAGCGGAGAAAGTGACCACTACGTGGCCGCCATTAAAGCCAAAATCTTAAGTGTAAACCCCGGGCTTACCATCGTTGACATCAGCCATAAAATTGCTGCCTGCGATATCGCGCATGGAGCGTTCGTGTTAAAAGCTGCTTTTCGCGATTTCCCGAAAGGAACTGTGCATCTTGCCGGGGTAGATTCCACCTCCAACCGGGGCGATAGCAGCATCGCCATCCAACTTGAAGATCATTTTTTTGTGGGGCCCGATAATGGGCTATTTGGTTTGATCAGCGAAAAACCTCATCAGGTATTAGTTGAGTTAAATAAAATAAATACCATCTCCTCTACTTTCCCGGAGAAAGATATCTTCGCTACGGTTGCTGCAAAGCTTGCCAGCGGTGTGGCCATCAGCACAATGGGTATACCCATGACAGTTTTCAGGAAAATGACCGACCGCCATGTGAAGGCCACCAAGAAATTAATTGCCGGAAATGTGATTCGGATTGACAACTACGGGAACCTTATCACGAACATTCCGAAAGATGCTTTTGAAATGTTGAGCAAAGGGAAAAACTTTACAATCCAGTTTGGTGGCGAGAAGTTTAAGCGTATTCACACCACCTACAACCAAACGGATCAAGGGGAATGCTTTTTAATTTTTAACAGTCTTGGGTTGCTGGAAATTGGGATTTACAAGGGCAATGCAAACGAACTCTTAGGACTAAGTTATGATAGTCCTGTCAATATTATGTTTGAGGAATAAACCTCAAGAAAAAATAAGTTATATGCTGATACGAATTGTGCGAATGCACTTTACCAAAGCCGGTGTAGAGGAATTTCTTGAAATATTTGAAGCCAATAAAACCTCCATCCGCAATTTTTTGGGTTGCACGCACCTTCAATTATTAAAAGATGCCGATGACCCGTTATGTTACACCACATTTAGTACGTGGGATAAACAAGAAAGCCTGGACCTCTACCGTCAATCGGAGCTATTTGGCAAAGTTTGGGGAAGGGTTAAGACTTTATTCTCTGAAAGAAGTCAGGCATTTTCATTAGAGAAATTTATTGAATTGTGATTTGTGGAGAAATCAAAGTTTGCCCATATTTGCACCCCCAAGCCTAAGTGGCGGAATTGGTAGACGCGCACGACTCAAAATCGTGTACCGTAAGGTGTGCCGGTTCGATTCCGGCCTTGGGTACAAAGCCTTCAGAATAATCTGAGGGCTTCTTATTTTTAGGGTATATCTGAGTGCCGTGCTTATCACTGTATTTCCCTACCGCGAAGTTTCATGAATAAATTTATTGAACCC
>ERZ1292625.653-Hain-H41-01um-R1-653-length-49378-cov-10_pt1 | contig 49378 bp, 53 predicted proteins | sample MGYA00564400_ERZ1292625 | MGnify/ENA primary metagenome ERZ1292625 (study PRJEB36523, sample SAMEA6512639) | groundwater metagenome | collected 2019-01-08 | study: AquaDiva: Metagenomics assemblies of 32 groundwater samples
TAAAAGTTGGTAAGATGCCCAATGGAATAAGTTTGTGGTATGAGGAGGGAGGAGTTGGTTCTGGAAATTACAGCGAATTTATCTCCGAAGAAAAATTATTTGATTTTGGACTAGTTTCAATGGCTAAAGGCAAGGTGAATCATTCATTCACTTTGAAAAACTCTGGGGATTCCAAAATTAAAATTACCAAAATATACACATCATGTATGTGCACTGAAGCTACCTTGGTACAAGGAGCTCTACGCAAGGGACCTTTCGGCATGCCTGGTCATGGAGGACTTTCATCACAAATAGATGAAGTGGTTGATCCAGGAAGAGAGATAACCATTGATGTAGTAGTTGACCCAGCCGCACACGGCCCTCAAGGGACAGGCCCCGCTAAAAAGGTTGTCTATATAGAAACTGATTCCGCAATTAATCCAATACTAGAATTAGAGCTTGATATAAATGTTACCAAATAAATTAACAAACCATATGAAAAATAAGACACTATTGTTTGGAGCCATCGCTATCGTAAGTGTAATTGCTATCGGTTTCGTTGTGCGGCATCCGCCTAATAATAATCAGGTAATGGCCGGCAGTTTTTCTACGGACATCACCGGTCTTGCTGAAGCAAAGCCGAGCGAGATAGTCGAGCTTAAGAACGGCGGCTCATATGAGCTCACTGCTTCAATCGTAAAGAAAACGATCGGCAACAGCGTAGTCAAAATGCTCGCGTATAACGGCATGATACCGGGACCCATGATCAAGGTAGATCAGGGCGCGGAAATTATTTTGAATTTTACCAACAACACCGACGTTGATACCACGATTCACTCGCACGGCGTGCGACTTCTGAATAAATTTGATGGTGTTCCCGACGTAACCCAGAAAGCGGTTAAGCCGGGCGAATCCTTTACCTACAAAGTCAAATTCCCCGACGAAGGTATGTATTGGTATCACCCGCACATTCGGGAAGATTACGCGCAGGAACTTGGTCTCTATGGCAACTACCTTGTGGTTCCGAGTGACCCGAACTATTGGTCTCCCGTCAACCGTGAGGTGGCATTGTTCGTGGACGACATTCTCATGGAAAACGGCAAGATCGCAACATTCAGCAAAGCATCTGCCGACCATACTCTCATGGGTAGGTTTGGTAACACCATGCTTGTAAATGGCGAGACAAATTATTCACTTCAAGTGAAGGCTGGAGAAGTGATCCGTTTCTATATCACGAACTCTGCAAATACTAGAACATTCAATCTCTCTATTCCTGGTGCAAAGATGAAGCTGGTGGGTGCTGATGGTGGCAAATACGAACGAGAAACATGGAGCGATGGCTTTATCTTAAGTCCTTCCGAGCGAGCCATTGTTGAAGGGCTATTTGCTAATGCTGGGTCATATAAGCTTGAGCACAAAACTCCAGAGCGTGCCTATGAGCTCGGAACAATAGTGGTTACAAGTGAAAAAGTCGTCACTTCTTTTGAGAAAGAGTTTGCAGTATTGCGGAGAAACAAAGATATACAATCGGAGATTGATACGTTCAGATCGTCCTTCAATAAACCAGCCAGTAAGCGTCTGAAGCTCACGATAGATATGGGCATGGACATGCAGGGAATGATGCAAAATAATGCTGGTGGCCACAACATGCATGGGGGAGGCCAGATGATGCCCAACAGCCAAATGATGGCGAGTGGCGATCCAATTGAGTGGGAGGACAGCAACACCATGATGAATGCGGTGTCTAATCCAAATATGATGAAATGGGTTATTCTTGATGAAGACACTGGCAAGAAAAACATGGGCATCGATTGGAACTTTAAAGTTGGAGACAAAGTAAAAATCAAGATTGAGAACGACCGAGATTCCATGCACCCGATGCAACATCCGATTCACTTCCACGGCCAGCGATTTTTGGTACTCTCAACGAACGGAAAACCAAATGACGATCTTGTATGGAAAGATACTACTCTTATTCAAAACGGCGACACGGTCGAGATTCTTGTTGAGATGACGAATCCTGGTGAATGGATGGCGCACTGCCACATCGCAGAGCACTTGGAGGCCAGCATGATGTTTGGATTCAAGATTGAATAAATAGACGTCAAAACAAAAAAGAATGCTCCTAGTCGTTCTTTTTTGTAACTTTTTTAGGCACGTGGATCGCGCTACTACCATATGCAATAGGGACACGTCGATACTAGATTGCCAAGGCGGAGACGATGTCCGGAAGTTAGAACCGAAAAAGTGCAGGGAATATGCGGAATGGGAATGTATAATTTTCAGATTAAAGCTAGTTAAAAAATATTTCAAATTTTAATTACACAAGAAATAAAAGAATTTCCTATATCAAAAAGTTTAAAATCTAAACCATCGAGATCTTTTTCAAAAATCTCTTTCGTTGGTCTCAGTGATTGAAATAGTTTAACCTCGTCTCCTTTTTTAATTCCGATATTTTTTAGTTTATTATTTATTTTAATAAAAGAAGACCAAATAGATATTTCTGAATCAGCGAATCTAGGGGAAACATCATAACTTGGATCTAGATCTAGTAATTTAATTTTTTCATCACAAGCTGGAGCCACATATTCTTGATAAACATTTTGTAATTTTAATATATCAACTCTTTCTCTAAGTTGAGAGTCAATCAAAATGTAACCATCTTTTCCCGCTATATTAGTTAATATTTTTAATATTTTAGATGATGAATAATTTGAAAATGTTAAACCAAGAAGAGAGATGAATCTTGCGATATTTGAATTTCCGATTATTTCAGGGAGCTTCTCAAAAGAGGATTTTATCGGTTTAATTTCAACATTCTCTTTTTCGGCAACCTTTTTTGCGAAGTCTAGAAAGTAATCACTAACATCCACAGGAATATAAGTAAAGGATTTGTTTTGATTCTTTAATTCTTGGAAAAAATAAGAAGCTTTATTTTCAGTTCCGGGACCAAGGTCTATATATTCAAATTTTTCTGGAAGCAAATTGACAACCTCTTTTGCTATTGATTTCAAATGACTATGCTCTTGTTTTGTAACCAATTCAAAATAAGGAGAATCTGTTTTTTGTGCAAACTCATATGCCTCTTGACCCTTAGGGGAATACAGAAGTATCGGCTCCGAATAATCCCAGACCCCCTCTTTTATTTTCCTAAGAGATTTGAGGGCTTTTTCTCTGAACCACTCTTGATCATATTTATCTTTGTATAACATTCTACTTTGTAGCAATTATAATCATGTCTTCAGCATTTTCCGAATAATCCCCTCCTTCCCAATCGGAGTAACAAACTACCGAAGAAAAACCTACTCTTTTGCAGAGTTCTTCAAATTCTTCTTTTGTATACACACGAACTGAATAATTTTTTCTCTCTTCTTTGTCACCGTCTTTTATAATCCAGGAACCATTAATTCTTTTCGTATTTTGATTATATGAATCAATTATTTTCAATGTTTTTCCATTTACCAAATGTCTCTCTTCGTTTTGTTTATACTTTCCTGACAATATTCTTGGGATATTTACATCAGTGTGCATTAGTGTGCATTAAAAACTTTCCTCCCGGTTTTAATGCATTAAAAAAAATTTGAAGAACTTTTTCATTTTCTTCATCTGTATCGAAAAATCCAAATGAATAAAATAAATTAACGACAGCGTCAAACTTATTTGAGTAATTTAAATTCAGCATGCTTTCTTTACGGAAAATAATTTCAAGAGATTTCTTTTTTGCTTGTGCCTTTGCTTTTTCTAAATGGACTAAATTTATATCAGACCCAATCACATCAAAACCACGTCTAGCAAATTCAATAGTGTGACGACCGTAACCACAGGGACAATCAAGAATTTTTGCGCTATCTTCAAGACTTAATAATTTAATAACTCCATTTACTTCTGTTTTTGTTCTCTCATTTAATTTTTGTTTTTTCTCTACAAGATAACCTTCTTCTGAATCGTCACCTTCCATATAAAAATCACCGAAGAAACCGTATTTTTCGGACCACCATGAATTTTCTGAATTTTTCATAATATTTAATTTTGACTCAAATCACTTTTTCCTGCACTTGGCGGAGACGGAGAAATTTTAGTCCCACACAAGGCGGAGGATGGGAGATTCGAACTCCCGAAGGCTTGCACCTTACCACCTTTCCAAGATGGCGCAATAGACCTCTATGCGAATCCTCCGCTTTATATAGGAGGCCTTAATTCTTTTTTAAAATGACTACTTATTTAACCATTTTCTATATACGGAACTTATTCGTTTGTTTGATGTACCAAAAATTTTTAAATATTTGGATACCGACTCCGCCCTATATAGATAAATATTGCGACCTTTTCCATTGATGTGAGCAGGAATTCCAAACTCCTCAAATATTCCGACCACTTGAATTATCAACTCTACAGAATAACTTGTAAAACACAAACCTATATTTTTATAAACTTTTCCTGACACCCTATGATTGTGTATAAAAAGACAACCGTCAGTATCCATCAAGCCACGTACACAAGCAATTCTGTAAGATTTATTAGCTAAAATCCATTTGGGTATCTTAAGACCCGCTTTAATCTTATTTCCTCGCGGTAAACCGCTACTAACAAGAAAATCAATAATTGTGGTACTAGCAAGAGAAATTACAAGCGCTTGTTTATTTTTACGTTTACGAACGGCTGGAAAAACACCAAAAAGATCATAACAAAGTTTCGAAACATAAACAGCGTAATCACTGTCCTTGATGGCATTTAAGGTTATATTGGCCTGCCAAAGATTATTAATACCACCATCACCCATCATCAAACCAATAAATTCAGCAAATCTAATAGAGTGTTTCGGTAACGAAACAATTTTTCTATGACTTTTATTTGGATACTTAAGCAAAGTCAATTTACCCACAGTTCAATTATATCAAATTGGTCTAGTATAACAATAATATTATTAACTAGACCACTATGCGACGTCTCCAATTATAAGCCAGAGTAACTTATTGTTTATTTCCAAGCAATGCGCTCACTCTCTCCTTTACTGGCGGATGTGTTGAAAATGCTTTATCGATAAATGCGAAAAATCCTTTTTTATCTTCTGTGTCAAATGGATCCGATATGAAAAGATGAGCTGTGGCATGACTAGGTCTTTGCATTGGTCCCACATAAGCTGAAATTTTTTGCAGTGCGGTTGCAAGACCCTCTGGATATCTTGTTAAGAGTACGCCTGATGCATCAGCTAGAAATTCTCTTTTACGAGAAATAGCAAAGTGAATTAATCTGGCAATTAATGGCGCGAAAATTGCCAAAACTATTCCAGCAATCAAAGCGACGACCTGCAATTTGTTCCCCTCTTTATTATTTCCTCCAAAATAAGCGCTTCGCAAAAATATATCTGAAAGTATTGCGACAAATCCAACCAAAACCACAACAACCGTTGCAATGAGCATATCGCGATTCCCTATATGTGAAAGTTCGTGAGCCAAAACTCCTTCAAGTTCTGTTTTATTCAAAATTTTTAAAAGTCCAGTCGTCACTGCGACAGCGGCGTGCTCTGGGTTTCTGCCTGTTGCAAAAGCGTTCGGTGCATTATCTTCCACAATATAAAGTTTTGGCATTGGAAGCCCTGCGGTAATAGATAGATTTTCAAGAGAATTCCAAAGATCTGGATAATGAGTTCTTTCAACTAATTTTGCCCCAGTCATTTTTATAACAACCTTATCGGAAAACCAATAGCTTCCCACATTCATTAAAATACTTATAAACACCGCAATATAGAGTAATGATGGATTACCAAAATAAGCAGAAATTACAAAGCCAAAAGCAATAACAACAATAAAAAATGTCAGCATTAAAACCCAAGTGTTTCTTATATTATTATCTTTGTGGGAATAGATTGTTGCCATACAAAATAACTAGAGACTTTTTACAATTAACTAATGACAAAAAGTTAAAAGTAAATTGTTATAAAGTTAGAAATTAACTTTCACTGGATTTTTAGCTACTGCCGCTTCGGCTTCGTCTAATTCAAAAAATTCCATTTTAGCAAATTTTGAGAAAAATCCAGCAATAATGTTTCCGGGAAATTGTTCGAGACCAGTGTTTAAATCCATAACTGTGCCATTGTAAAAACGACGAGCCGCCTGAATTTTGTTTTCCGTGTCTGACAATTCCATTTGAAGTTTAGCGAAGTTCTCATTGGCTTTTAAATCAGGATACGCTTCAGCAATTGCAAAGATTGATTTTAGAGCACCCGTTAACATATTTTCTGCCTGACCCTTAGCTTCAGCTCCTGTTGCACCCATCGCTGCAGCGCGCGCTTTAGTTACATTTTCAAAAGCGCTTGATTCATGTGTTGCATAACCTTTAACAGTATTCACCAAGTTTGGAATCAAGTCATATCGGCGTTTAAGTTGCACATCAATATCAGACCAGGCCTCTTTGCCGCGGTTTGTAAGGGTAATAAAGCGATTATACATTACCACCACAAACAAAATCGCGAGTATTATTATTCCTAAAAATATATACATATGTGAAGTATTATAACAAAAAACTAATAAAATACACTAGTATCTCTAGTAACCTCTCCCACAATGTCCGCTCAAAGCGGACATTGTGGGACCAGCCCGTCCGCCCAATACAGACATTGCGGACGAGGCATGCCATTCCTAATAACCACCCATACCGGGAGCACCGCCTCCCACTTCTTTTTCTTCTTTAGGTTCATCGGTTATGGCTACTTCCGTTGTAAGCAATATGGCGGCGGCGGATGCGGCATTCTCTACTCCCAAACGAGTCACTTTCACAGGGTCTACAATTCCCGCAACAATCATATCTGCAACGAATGTACCGGCTAATGCATCGTATCCGTAATTCCCTTTTCCCTCTTTTACTTTTTCTACTATTACCGCCCCATCATCTTTTCCTGCGTTAATTGCGATTTGTTTGAGCGGTATTGAAAGTGCACTTAAAACAAGATTCACTCCCACCTCAAACTCTTTAGCGAAATTTCCATTTGGAGATTTTAAATTTTTACTCGCAACTTTTTCTGCTGCTTTTATAAGCGCCACTCCACCACCGGCCACTATTCCCTCATCTATTGCCGCTTTTGTGGCGTTGACCGCATCCTCAATTTTCAATTTCAAATATTTCATTTCGGACTCTGTTGCGGCACCAACTTTTATAATGGCGACCCCTCCTGAAAGTTTGGCAATGCGCTCATCCAATTTTTCTGTATCAAACTTAGAATCACTGTTTTTCTTTTGAGTTTTAAGTTGATTTATGCGTGCTTCAATGTCACTTTTCTTACCTTTGCCACCAACTATAATAGTGTCATCTTTACTAGCTATAACTTTTTGCGAATGTCCCAAAGTTCCAAGGTCGGCCTTTTCTAAAGTCATACCAGTTTCATCCGATACAACTGTACCACCAACGGTTATGGCAATATCCTGCAATAATTCTTTTTTCCTATCACCATAACCTGGCGCCTTAATTGCCAAAACTTTGAAGGCGCCACGAAGCATATTTAAAACAAAAGTAGTAAGCGCTTCCCCATCCACATCTTCGGCAATTATCACCAATTCTTTTCTGCCTGTTGCAGCTATCTTTTCAAGTAAAGGTAAAATTTCTTTAACGGAAGATATTTTTTTATCAGTAATTAAAATTGAAGTGTCCTTATATTCTGCTTCCATTCTTTCTCCATCGGTAATCATATACGGCGAAAGATATCCTTTATCAAATTGAAGTCCTTCCACAAATTCTGCTTCTACTCCAAATGACTGCGACTCCTCAACTGTCACGACTCCATCCTTGCCAACTTTTTTAATGGTATCGGCTATAATTTTACCAACTTCACTTGATTCAGCCGCAATATTGGCAACTTGCACTATTTCTTCATGACTTTTTATTGGTTTAGCCATTTTCTTAAGTTCTTCAACAACTGCTTTAGCCCCCGCTTCAATACCAAGACGAATTCCCATGGCGTTTACCCCCATAGCCGTTTGACGCACTCCTTCTTCTATAATGGCTTGAGTAATTATGATTGCGGTGGTGGTGCCATCTCCGGCATTGTCATTGGTTTTACTAGCCACTTCTTTGACAATTTCCGCCCCCATATTCTCAAACTTGTCTTTCAAAGTTATTTCTCTTGCTATTGAAACACCATCATTAGTTATTGTGGGTGTCCCATAACCTTTATCCAATACAGCGTTCCTCCCTCTAGGGCCAAGTGTTATTTTCACCGCATTCGCCACAATATCTACCCCACGAAAGAGGGCGTTCCTTGCTTTTTCTTTATAAAGAATTTGTTTAGCCATTTTTTGAATGAGTTATGAGTAAAGAGTTATGAGTTACGAATTAAGAACAGCAATAATTTCGGATTCGCGGACTATCACATATTCTTCACCAGAAACTTTTATTTTATCGCCCCAAGTATAAAGCACGGTTTGACCCACTTTAACAAAAACTGGAATTAATTTACCTTCTTCGTGTTTCCCGGGACCAACGGAAATGACTTTACCCCTTTTCCCACCTTCATCTTTACCGGAATCAGGAATAATGATGCCGGAAGCGCTGGTTTTAAACATTTCTTCGCTCCCCAATTCCTTTATAAGAACTCTATCCCCCAGTAGTGCTATGGGGACCTTTTTGTTTTCTTTTTTCGCCTTATTTTTCTTACCAATCGGTTGAACCGATTTCTTATTTGTTTTTTTGATTTTTTTTACCTTTTTTACCATAAAATTAAAACTTGGTGAATTAACGTCTTTATTAACTACTGAACCACTAAAAGGACCTAAAAGTTAGCCGATTATAGTTTAAAAAAAACTGTAGTCAAGCCAATATCAATTTGGCTCTTGCATCAATAATTTGAACATGCTAATATCTTTCGTTAATGGAGGTGCTCGTTTCTGTTTTGCCATATGTGCAAATAACTTTAGCTGTTTTAATGACTGCGGGTATTTTGTTGCAACAACGGGGAGCAGGCTTGGGAGGTGCTTTTGGAGCAGATTCCGGTTTTGGCTATAACACAAGACGTGGCGGTGAAAAAATATTATTTAACGCTACGATTATATTTTCCATACTATTTGTGACAACTTCAATCATTACTCTTATTATTAGATAATAAAAGATACTTATTTTATAGAGAGTTTGTGAGTCAATATACTTAAAGAAAACTTACAAAAAATATTTATTTAACTATTAATAAATAATTGCATTTTGCTTTTATAAATAAAAAGTACATTCAAATCCTTGTGAACAAGATGGACAATCAAACATTTACACCAGTAAAAATAAAACGGAGGTTTACTCTCAAGCTCCCCGATTGGATTCGTCGCGCCATAAATCAATTTTCCTTATTTGAAAAAACAGTTTTTTATATTCTTTGCGTCGTAATGATAGTATCAGCTGGAGCCATAATTCTTAACATCAATAATTTATTCACCAAAGAGATTCCGCTACAAGGGGGTTCTTTACACGAAGGAATTATTGGTTCTGCGCGTTTTATAAATCCGATATTAGCTAACTCTGATTCTGACAGAGATTTGACCTCTCTCGTATATTCCGGATTAACAAGGTCCATGCCAGACGGTTCTGTCATTCCCGATTTGGCAGAAAGTTATAAAATAGAAGATGACGGAAAAACTTACACCTTTTTATTGAAAGAGAATATAAATTTTCATGATGGCAAACCAATAACGACCGATGATGTCGAATTTACCATTTTACAAATACAAGACCCCTTAGTAAAAAGCCCCAAGAGAGCCAATTGGGACAGTGTCTCTATAGAAAAAATTAATCCCAGAGAAATCAAATTCCATTTAAGACAAGCCTACACTCCGTTTTTGGAAAATACCACCATTGGCATAGTTCCCAAGTATATGTGGAAAGATTTGACGCCGGAACAACTCCCTTTTTCACTTTTTAATGCAAAACCCATAGGTTCTGGTCCTTATGTAATAAAAAGTATTGAAAATGATTCCTCCGGACTTCCCAAAACCTACACCTTATCCGCTTTCAAAGATTTTGCCTTGGGACGTCCTTTTATAGACAGCGTCATGATTTCATTTTTCCCCAACGAAGATGAACTTCTTACTGCTTTCGAAAGTGGAAAAATAGACAATATACATAGTATCGCCACAGAAAAACTTACAGCAATAAAAAGAGAGAACAAAATAATAGTAACAGCGCCACTACCCAGAATATTCGGCGTCTTCTTCAATCAAAATCAGGCCACTTTGTTTGTAAATCAAAAAGTGCGTGAAGCCTTAAATGTGGCGATTGACAAAGAAAAATTGGTTAAAGAGGTGTTGGGTGGATACGGAGTTGTCATAAACTCTCCCCTTCTGTCAGAAATCGCACCTCCTTTAAGTGAGGAAAAAATCAGCGAAGAGGAACGTATTGCCAAAGCAAGAAATATTTTGACTGGGGATGGTTGGGTATATAACGAGGAAGAAAAGGTTTTCAAAAAGACAATAAAGAAAAGCGCTAAGGTAACAGAAACACAGGTTCTATCTTTTTCTCTTTCAACCGGAAATATCTCAGAATTAAAAACGACAGCTAATATGTTAAAAGAAGTTTGGGAAAGAGTGGGAGCAAAAGTCGATGTGAAAATTTTTGAGTCAGGCGACCTTAATCAAACTGTCATTAGACCAAGAAAATATGATTCCCTCTTGTTTGGAGAAGTTATTGGTCGTGATTTGGACTTCTTTGCCTTTTGGCATTCCTCTCAAAGAAATGACCCTGGCCTCAACATAGCCAATTACACAAATTCCAAGGTGGATAAAATACTTGAAGAAGCAAGGTCCATTCTACCCAAAGAAGAAAGAGTTATTAAGTATCAGAAATTTTCCAAAGAATTAATGAAGGAAACACCTTCTATATTTCTTTATTCTCCCGAATTTATATATATAAATAAACCAAACCTCAAAGGAATGGAGCTAAAAAACATAACCATTCCATCGGACCGTTTTATTGACATCTATAAATGGTTTATAGAAACAGAAAAGGTTTGGAAAATCTTTAATAAACAATAATTATTTAAAAAATTTCTTAAATTTAAGAAAAATAACTAAAAACTTGTATGATAGAAAATTCAAGAAACCACCGACACGGAGGAAATAAGCCAAAAAGACGTTTCCAAACTCGTGTTTTCACCGCCAACACGAACTTGAGTGGCAGTGGCGCCGTGGAACGCCCCAATCGCTCACGCCCTTTTAGTCCTTACGCGCCAAACCCCCACAGAACAGAGCGCCACGGGACAAATCCACATTCCGGTAATCGTGGAACAAACCATCATTCGTCTGGACCTAGAAAAATGGGACATTTCAAACGTTCACCCCGTATCAGTTCACATCGCTCGGCTCCAATGCCCAAAGAAGGATTCCGCACTGTCGGAAACTTGAGAAAAAAACCAGTTGATGAAAACGGTGTAGAAAAAATAATCCTTGAAGCGCCGGACATTAACACTGTTCGCATAATTCCGCTTGGCGGAGTGGAAGAAGTCGGACGCAATATGTGCGTTGTTGAATTAAGCAATGATATTTTTGTGCTTGATTGCGGTTTTCAGTTCGTGACAGAAACTGATTCTCCAGGGATTGACTATATTTTACCAAACATTGAATACCTGGAGCAAAGAAAGGGGCGCATCAAGGGCGTCATTATTACCCACGGACACTTGGATCACATTGGTGGAATTCCCTACATTATGGAGCGCATTGGAAATCCGCCGATTTATACCAGATATTTAACTTCTTTAATGATAAAAAAGAGAAATATAGAATTTCCTCATTTACCTGAAAGCGATATTAAAATAGTAGAGCCAGGGGATCGGATCAAAATCGGTGAAACTTCTGTTGAATTCTTCCCAGTGACTCACTCTATACCGGATGCTATGGGTGTCATTATTGATACCAAACACGGCAATGTGATCTTTACTGGAGATCTTAAACTTGATCAAAAAGAAGGGGTTGTTGCCAAAGACGAAGAGGAACGTTGGAATAAAATTTCTAAAATGAATAATCTTTTCTTTGCGGCGGACTCCACCAATACCGAACGCCCAGGTTTTTCAATCAGCGAAAAACAAGTGCATCAGACCCTTGAAGACATAGTCAAAAATACCAAAGGACGTCTCATCATTGGCACTTTCGCTTCTCAATTTGAAAGAATGATTAAAATAATTGAAGTGTCCGACAATAATAATAAAAAAATTATTACTGAAGGTAGAAGTATTAAAACTAACATTGAAATAGCCAAAGAGGCGGGTATTTTGAAAATAAAAGAAAATACTATTATAGGAGCCGAAGATATAGAAAAATATCCGCCGGATAGGATTGTGATTTTAGCAACCGGCGCTCAAGGAGAGGAGTTTGCCGCTTTGATGAGAATTTCTACCAAAAAACATAAGTACATAACTCTAAACGACCGCGATACAATAGTGTTGTCTTCTTCGGTTATTCCTGGAAATGAGATTTCGGTTCAAAAACTGAAAGACAATCTTTATCGTCATAACATCAAGCTCATTCACTATCGCGTCTCCGACGTTCACTCGACCGGTCACGGTAATGCTGGAGAACTTGTTTGGATTAATCAGAAAGTTAATGCCAAATTTTTTATGCCCGCTTACGGTTTTCGCTCTATGCTCGCTAATCACGCTCAAGCCGTAATTGCAGCTGGTTTTCCCAAAGAAAGAGTGGTCATACCTGATAACGGAAACATTATTGAAATTAAAAACGGAGAAGAACTCATAGTCCGCAAAGAAAAGGCGGCCTCAAACCCTCTTATGGTTGACGGCTTTTCAATCGGCGATATGCAGGAAGTGGTTATTCGCGACAGACAAACTCTTTCTAAAGATGGAATGTTTGTGATAATTGCAAGTATCAATAGTCGCACCGGCAAATTACGCAAATCCCCCGACATAATTTCTCGTGGCTTTGTCTATTTACGCGAATCACAAGAGCTTCTAAACCAAGCGCGTCTCATAATAAAAAAGACAGTGGAAGATACAACGGTCGGAATGAATCCGATAAACCTTGAATACACCAAAGGAGCTATTGCGGATAATGTCTCACGTTTTCTATTTCAAAAAACTAACAAGCGACCGATAGTCATACCTGTGCTTATTGGAGTTTAATGGTAAAGCATAATTACATTTTGCAAATATGGAAATAAAGTAAAGGGAGTCCCTCACTTGTCCTCAAGTTTGTGGAAGATTTTTTTTATTTCTTTATATTCAACTCCTTCAATTCATCCGCATGGAGATTTCTATAATATTCGGCCAGCTCTTTTAATTTATTTTCATCAATATACATTTCTTCTTGCGGACGTTTCGGGTCATCAAAATTTATTCTCAATCTCTTATATTCTCCATTTTCGTCAGTTTCAATTACAACATTGTAAGAATCCGGTGAGGCAAATTCCCCTCCTATATCAACCAATTGAGAAAACCCTATCTTTTCTTTTCCATCTTCACCCTTTCGAGACAGGGCCTGCTGAAGAAGATATTCCATTGTACCCCCGTGAACTCCCGCTGGAATCAAAACTGCTTTGCCACTCTTTAGTCTTTTGGCAATCTTCCTATAGTGCTCCAAAACATAAGCAAATGATCCGGCCACTTCTTTCCTAAACTCTTCAGCTTCCGGCGTTTGAAGATTAATGGCGTGATTTAAGATCTCCTTCTGCGCAGTTTTATTTGCTTCTATTTGTTCCTCTCCCGACAGTTGATCATAATTTGGTGGCAAAAACGAATTGTAAATTTTCTCGTGATCATACGGGGTGGGATTTTTTAAAGTTTTATAATTTAAAATTCTACTTGCTCTAGTATTAAATACTTCATCACCTTCTATTTCTCTCGCGTAAATTTGAGCTGTTTCAAGAGAACGGCCAAGATTATGTGGTGTTTTTGGATCAACATTTGAACCAATTGGTTTTACATAATCAAATTCTCCTTTTTTAATTCCACTTTCTCTGGCGCGCTCTTTTATAATTTCTACGCCTTCTGGAATTAGTTCGTTCTTTTTATTTCTATCGCCATGACGCATAAATTTAATGAGAATTGTTACATTAGAACCTCTCTCTGGCGTCGGTTTTTGCTCAAGAATTTTTTGTTCCATGTTTTTTATATTACACTCTCTTCAATATCCTCACCACCCCATTATCCGCATCCACCTCCACCAAATCGCCGTCTTTTAGAGCGCGTGTGGCAATTTTAGTGCCAACAATACACGGTTTTCCAAATTCACGCGACATGATTGCGGCGTGTGATAATAATCCCCCTTCATCAGTGACAATAGCCCCGGCTCGTTTCATTGCAGGTACAAACCCTGGATCAGTCATCGCGGTGACTAAGATTTCCCCTTCCTGAAGCTGGTTAGATTCCCCACTTGATAGAACAATACGAACTTTGCCTTCAATATTGCCAGAAGACGCTGTTACACCTTTCAGTTCTGTCACTACTCCTTTTATTTCTTCTATCTCTTTTTCTGCTTCTAAATTAAGTGTTTCGGCTTCTTCTCCAAACCACCACCTATTCTCTTTTCCTTTTTTAAATAAGGCGGAGTAGGATCTCATCCGTTCTTTAAAATTTACATTGGAAAGCGACTTTTTGTCGTGCAGGGCATCTATTACCTCATCTATTCTTAGGAATGTAAGTTCATCGTCTGTAATACCAAGACGACGCGCAATTTCTCCATAAAGAGGCAGAAATTCAGCCATGTATTCAAATAAATTTTCGACACTGGCTGTTAATATCCACCCGAATTCTCTTGCCCACGAGATGTTGCGCCATAAAACCTTGTCTTGCTTCGCTATCTTCTCAAGAATGGTAAGTTTTTTCTTATTGTCGAGAGAGGTCTCTTCCTTCTTCTTTAGAAACGAGAGCTCATCTTGCTCTTTTGATTTGCCTACTCGCGCACAAATCTCTTCAAAAGAAAGCGGGGGTATCGGCAAGGTGATAAAAGTGCTCATCCATGCATATTTTGCAAGATATAATTTGGCTTTCTTTTTAAAAGAGGGTGAATTTAAAAAATTCGTGCTGTTCGCGGCACGCAGTAGCCCGGCATACTCTCTTTCTTGTTTTTGAAACGCTGTTTCTTTCTTCGGAAAAACTAAAAAAGCAACTGCTTCATTAAAATTAGTTGTAGTTTCAACTTCCTTTCTGTATTTTTGAAGTGTGGCAATGATAGGGTCGGTAAAGACATTTTCTTCCGTAAACCACCAAGGAATAATAAACCACGAATCGACTTGTGCGAACATGTCCGCATAATCATGCCACCATTTGGCCAGCTCAGTATTGTTCATTTCCGCCAATTTTTTTCCTTCACGAAGAAAACTGGTGGTAAAATTTTTGAATTTTTTTACTGCCCCCAAAATACTTTTGCATACATAAGTTGGGTACCGATCCGTGGTCGCTTCTTTTTTTATCCGCTCAATCACCGCCTTTTTCCAGTGTTTATTTTGATACCCCTTATTCCCTCCAAAGAAGTAAGTTCCTATTTCTATGGGAGGTAAATTAAGTGCCCTATTAAAAATTTCCTTAAAAGTTAAAAAATAGAGATCTGTAAAAAGAACTGTTTGTCTGTTTCGTTGCCTAAATTCAAGCTCAAATTCGTTCCATTTGATATCATTTTCCACCTTCTTTATTATCCTCACCACTCCATTATCCGCATCCACTTCCACCAAATCACCATCTTTGAGAACTTGGGTAGCAACTTTAGTGCCAATTATGCAAGGTTTTTTAAGTTCCCGAGAAATTATCGCGGCATGTGAAAGAGTCCCACCGGCATCAGTAATAATAGCCAAAGCTTTTTTCACAAGAGGTGTGTAGTTAGGATTAGTCATTCCTGTTACCAAAATCTCTCCATCATAAAAAACTCCGTGCTTATAATCATGGACTATTCTGCATTTACCTTTAACCTTGCCTTTGTAGGCAATAGTTCCGCGGATAATCTTTCTGGAATTAGCAAACAACCAACCTTTTTCAATTTCATCAACTTCTTCTTTTGAAAGAAAGTGTGCCCCCTCTTCATTCCAATATAGTCCAAGACTTAAAAATCTTCCTTTCAAAATATTCTCGTTAGGTATTTTTTTTGTGCTGGCATATTCAAATAATTCAGCGCGAGTCATCATCAGAACATTTTCAGATTTATATTTCGTTTCTTTAGCTATAAATTTGCCCATTTTTTCAAAAGCTTCACCATTGTCCCAGTAGAATGGTTCTGAGAATTTGCGAGCATCTTCCAGTATATTTTTAACCTCCAAATCATTACCTTTGTAGAAATCAAAGAATATTTTTGTTGCAACTGTATAAGCTCCAAAAAGCTTATAAGAATCATTAAAAGATTCTATATTCTTAAGAAATTTCTCTGGCTTAACTCGTATTTCCTCCATAAGAATGGCGGCACACCTTTTGTACTCCTTTGCCCATTTTTTTATGCACTCTTTATCATCACCTTTCTTAGCTAAAAAGGAGCCGACGTTTATGTATTCATTTTTACTAAATCTTCCCGAAGCAATATCTGCTTTTGCTATGATAAGTAAATGTGAAAAAGATATTTCAAAAACTTCTTGTAAAGCATCGAGATAGACTTCATTGGCCATTGAATACTCCATGAGAGGAAACTTTCCGCTCCAATCCATCTGCCAATCAATATTTTTGATCTCTTCGAGAAGGTTAATCACCCCCTTATCCGCCACTTGAAAGGCCTCAGGACCTCGCTTTAGAATCTTAACAACTCCTCTATCCGCATCCACCTCAACCAAGTCTCCATCTTTTAACACTTGCGTTGCAACCTTGGTGCCAATAACACATGGTTTCTTGAGTTCGCGCGCGACTATCGCTGCATGACATAACATACCCCCCTCATCAGTCACAAATGCTCCCGCAATTTTCATTTGTGGCAAATATTTTGGATTTGTCATTTGAGTCACCAAAACATAACCCTCTTTCACTTTTTGTAAATCTTCGATTCCGTCAACGATAGCTATCTTGCCCGTGTATTTGCCCACACACGCTATATCACCCCTTAATTCAGAAATCCCTTCAGTGTCCAATTCATCAAACTCAAGGTGGTTTGTGCTGAGGATATGTTCAAGATTATCGATTAGGTATATTTGTGAGTTGAATATAAAACACCCATCTTTTCTTTTAAGAATTTCCATATATTCTTTCTTAGGAAATTTCCCTTTTAAAATTCTCGTCATTTCATCTATTGAAACAACATCAACAATGTCTTTATATTTCGGTAAAGTCTTTTCGAAATAATCTGTAGCCAAGTGACTAAGCCGATGAGAATATTCTTGAGTTTTATCCCTAAGCTCAAGAAGAATTTTTCGACTACTATCAGGCACATCCTTACTATCAATTGATTCCCAAATTGCTGTGTTAAAATTAGACCAAAATTGCACTAAAAACTTGTTGTACCTAACAAATGAGCTAATATTTTCAATTTCTTTTCCATGCGCATACGACTCTAAAAATTGCCAGGCCTCTCCAACCTTTTCAGATATGTATTTAATTGTATTTGGATCCCCTAGGGACACAATGGCTTTATTCTTAAATTGCTCAATTTCCTCTTTCTGATACCAGACTGAACTTTTGCCTTTTCGCGGATTAAACAGAAATAAATTGTATTTCAAATCAAAATCAGTCGTTTTTTTAATACCCTTTCTGTCTCCACGATCCCAAAGAGAGAAGTAATATAATTTTACTTGTCTTGAAAACAACTTTGTTAAAATCTTCTTACTTAATTCTTTTAAGTTGCCTTCTATCTTTAGTGTTGTGATCGGCCGACTCTGAACAATGTAAAATTTACCTTTTTCATACGCCCATTCAATGTCACACGGAAACCCATAATGATTTTCAATTTTTAAAATAAGTTCGGAAAGTTCCAAAATTTGCTTATCTGTTAAAACTTGAGAAGATGCCTTTGGTTCAGGCACGTTAATCCACTCATTACCTATTCCCTTATTCGCGCGAATTAGAGAACGTGTCTGTGTATTTATATTTTTATCAATAATCCGTCGTGGTGTTTTTTCTACTACATATGAATCCGGGGTAATTTGTCCAGAAACTATAGCTTCGCCCAAGCCAAAACCCGCATTAATAATGAGTTGATTTCTGTCTTCGGTTACAGGATGCACCGAAAAAGCGATACCAGAAAATTCACTTTCAACCATTTTTTGAACCACGACTGCGACTGATATCTTAGTATTGTGCAAATCTTTTTCAAATCTATAAAAAATAGCTCTCGGAGTAAAAAGTGAAGCCCAGCATTTCTGGACATTTTTCATAAGGTCTTTTTCGGTGGTATTTAAAAATGTATCAAGCTGTCCCGCCCAAGTGGCCGAGGCGCTGTCTTCAGCGGTTGCACTTGAGCGAACAGCTACAAATTTGGCGTTTAGTTTCTCAAAGTTTTTCTCTATTTCTGTTTCAATATCCTTTGGCATTTTGGCACCAAGAATAAGCGCCTGAATCCTTTCGGAGGCATGCTCTACACTTCTCATTTCTTCCTTGTTTACAGAGTGCAAAATTGTATCAATTTCCACGCTTAAATCGGTTTCTTCAATAAATCTCTCGAAAGCATCTGATAACAAAACAAACCCCTGTGGCACCGGAATTCCCGCTTGTGTCATTTCCCCCAAAGAAGCTCCTTTGCCTCCGGCAATTCCAGTGTCCCGCCTGGAGAGTTCAGAGAAATTACGTGTTAATTTCATAAAGGAAAAATAGCACTTTTTACTGTTTTTTTCCATCTTCCCCTACTCTCCTAAATCTATTCTAGTGTTTTGCAAAACACTAGAATAGATTTATTGTTAAGAGAAAGGCACATTAAGAAATATATAGATATTAAATTTTAAAGTATAATTCAGGGAATGAAATACTTGGTTCACGCAATACAAACGAGAGGGCTCATATTTTTGGTTTACCTCTCCAACTTTTTCCTCTCTTTTCATTATTTTACAACTGCATACGTAAACTCCTCATTTCTTGGGAACAATATTCCCCAAGCAATTGCTGACCATCTTATAAGCGGTCTCTATATTCTTGCTTCAATTTTGAACATTTTTATTTTCCTATACGCGCCGGAACTTCTGCGCCATATCGGAAATTACAAATTAGCATTATGGCTTTCGGTCCTGGACCTTCTGGCGGTTTGGGGGCTCGCTTATACAACCGATATCGCTTATATTTTGCCGCTCTTCGTCATTCACCAGGCAATTGTTCCCGTCATTCTTTTCAATCTGGACATTTTCCTGGAACACTGCACCAAAGATGAAAACCTGACCGGCGAATTCAGGGGGCTGTTTCTCACGGTTACGAATGTGGCTTTGGTTATTTCGCCTCTTCTTTTGGCGGCCATTGGTTTAAGTAAAGGCGATTTCTCGCCCGCATACTTATTATCCGGAATGTTTTTGGTGCCGTTTATATTGATAATCGGTTTCACCTTGAGAAGTTTCGAAGACCCGCATTATCACCCGCTCCAACTTCAACATGAAATCGACGTTTTCATAAAAAATAGAAACATTAATTCCGTTTTCATCGCCAATTTTATTCTGCAACTCTTCTATTCCTGGATGGTAATTTACATGCCGCTTTATCTCATCAATACCGTGGGACTCTCTTGGGAGCAATTCGGATTAATGTTGACAATCGCCCTTCTTCCCTTTGCTTTATTTGAATTGCCAATTGGAACTTTAGCAGATAAAAAGTTTGGCGAGAAAGAAATTATGGCGTTTGGTTTTATTATTACCGCCGCGTCTCTCTTTGCCATATCCTACTTCGATGATTTACGCTTGAGCGTTTTAACTTTACTTTTGTTCCTCTCCAGAACCGGAGCCGCCTTTATCGAAATTACAACCGAAAGCTATTTCTTCAAAAAAACAAAGGAAAGCGATGCCGATTTAGTCAGCACTTTCAGAATCAGCCGGCCATTTTCTTATGTCGTGGGACCCTTGCTTGGCGGTTTCACTCTTCTGTTTCTCCCGTATCAGCATATGTTTTCTATACTCGGACTCGTAATGGTTTGCGGACTTTTCTTCGTCTTCCGAATCACCGACACCCGCTAAACAAAAACATCCTAACATTCTATAGAACGTTAGAATGTTTTTGTAAGAAGTTTCTTGTACTATTGAGCCTTAAATATTGCTTCAATAATTTTCCCTTCGGCATCTTTTATAGGCGCGTCCTCGGAAGAATTGAATTCGCGTTCGCCCAAATCCTGATACAAAACCGCTCTGTAGGTGCCACCCGAAACCATTGGACGCAAAAGTTCTACTTCGCCCAAATGAATTCCCGGTTCAAAACGTCTAGCTCCCAAAATGTTTCCCAAAGTCCCGACCCTGTCTTCGTGTATGGCAACCCAACCTGGAACAGAGAGGGTTATCATCGTAACTTCGGCTGTATTCCCCGCACCCTGATCAAGCGTTGCTATGGCGTTAGTTCCGGAAACAGAAACCGGTTCTTTTCTAACATTTGGCGCTTGAGCTGAAACTTTATTTGTTTCTTCAGCTTTTTCTTTATTTTCTTCTGAAAGAGTCGTTTTTTCTGTTTCTTTTTCCACCCGCCTATCAGTCGAAATCCAAACTCCAATAGCGCCAACCACAACTCCGATAAGAAAACTGACCGCTATCTTCCACAAAATACCCCCTTCACTAGATTCCTCAGGTTTAAAAAGATCCTTCTTTTGAGTCGGCAATTGCTGTTTTTGTTGATTAGACAAAAGATTTTTAGGAGTTTCCATTAAATTTATCTTGGGTTAGCGATTATCCCCTACATTGTAGAGAATTAGAAAGTCCAGGTCAAAATAGCCAAAATCAAGCAATTATTCTCTAATATTTGAAGAATTTTGCCGTTTTTACGCTAAATTCCTTCAATTCCCGCCCCCGTTAGACCGGAAAGAGCTGTTGGCAAAACAAATGGTAATAGTAATAAAGGAATAATAACCAACAAAATCGTTAAGACCCCCGTCCAAAAAAAGTATTTCCTCAATCTTTCAACTGAAATATATATTTTGTCTATTTTTTCTTCTAAATTTAATATTCTTTTTTCTAATTCCATGTTTTTAAATTATAGTTTATAAATAACATCTTTTCTTTCCACAACAACCTTCCAACCTAATCTCTTGGCATAAGTAAAGAGTTTTTTATTTGGGTTAAAACAAATGGGTTTATCAACTAACTCCAAAAAAGCGATGTCTCCTTCAGTATCTCCCACTCCGACAGAACCACTAAGAGTCAAATTTTCTTTTAGAATAGCGCGACGCAAAATAGTGCCTTTATTGTGGATTAAATGAGCGTCTGAAACTGTCCCCGTAAAACGGTCGGATGGTCCAAGTTCGTAAAACATTCCATAAATTTTATTGAATCCTAACCTTTTACAAAAACTGTCAACTATTCCTTTTGGAGAGTGCGACACTGCAAGTAAATAATAACCTTTTCGACGAAGCTCTATAACAAGGTCCCTGGTGTATCTATAGGTTCTGTCGTGATAACGCGCCACTACAGTGTCAGCGGCATCTTTGAAATCTCCATATGTTACTCCCTTTAGATTCTTCATAAAACTTGCCACAACTGCATTAATATAATTCTCATAGTCGCCTTTTCTGTCCAGCCAACGAAATTTTTCATCTTGATAGAGGCGCCTTGCCTCTACTTTGAATATCCCTCTTTCTATTAAAACTTCCACCAATTCAATTAAAAGAGACCCCCTAAAAATTGTTCCATCTACGTCAAAGATTGCCACCTTTTTCTTTTTCATAAACTAATTATTTTTTAAGTAAGACAATCCTCCATAAAGTCCGCCCAATTCGCCCAATTCGGCTTTCTTTATTTTTGGTAATTCCGGAAAAATAACAGGTAAATGCTTCATTTCATATACAACTCTATCTACTTTTATACCAATTTCCTTGAACATAGAACCGCCCAAAACCACTCCGTCAGGCGACCAATCAAGCATCAAATTGTAAATCGCGCTCGCAACCTGTCTTGCGCAATAGTCCCAAACATTTTCATCTGTTATTTCATATGGCTTTTTACCGTATTTTTTCTCTATAGCCGTACCGGAAATAAGATTCTCCAGTTCGTGAGGTTTTCCATCAATCATCACAATATGATGACCCGGCTCAAAACCAAATCTCCTTTGATCAATTTTTTTATTAACAATGCGAGCGCCACCCACTCCTGTTGAGACTGTTAAATACATCATTATGGGAAACTGGCGACCCGCTCCAAAATTAGCTTCGCCTAAGGCAACCAGCGCCGAATCGTTTTCCAAAAACACACGGCTCCCAATTTCTTTTTCAAGACGAACCTTAATATCTTGTTTTTCCCAACCACGTAGATTCGGCGCTCTAAATAAAGCTGTCCTTTCAGCATTTAATACACCGGGGAGTCCTACACAAACTTTTTCTGGTTCTTCACCGTAACAGATTTTTTCTATTGCATCCACAAAAAGTTTCAAGCCAGTTTCAAAATCCTGAGGAGTATCAATAATTACAGGTTCAGTAAAACTCGCTAAGTCCTTACTCCCGGCTATGCGCATTTTTGTTCCCCCAATGTCAGCAACGATAAACATAAAATATTTCTATTTACTTTTGAAATGCACACATTCCGCCTGAGGCGGATGCTCTGCTCGTGCCGGTCGCACTGCGCAAGGCATTTCAAAAATAAATTTTAGTGGGTGGGAAACCAAATTCATCAGAAAAGTATATCAAAAATAGCTTATTTTTAGGTCTTTTCTATCTATTGACTTTTATATTAAATATGATACTGTACAAGAGTTAGTTTAAAAACGAGCAAAGGTCCAAGAATGGTCTTGGGAAAACCTTCTGCTCATCACGAGTAGGAGGTGCCCCATGGCCCAACGCAATTTTCACCACGAGGAATTCCCTGATGAAATAGAACCAGACCCTGAGTACTGGGTAGAATTTTTCCGACGTAATCCCAACGGAAAAGGATACATAAAGGATTGCCAGCGGTACGGAAATGAAAAAGCGGCGGAATCAAACGCCCTAGCCGAAGTGGAAAAATACAAAAAAGCCGTCGGCGCAATCGTGAGATGCGAATATGACGATCAATACGTTAAACGTTGTGGATTCATTCCAAAACGTAAAGACGTAATCTGAACCAACAGCCTAAAGGAGAAATCCTAAGGGCTGTTTTTTATTGGCCCATTTTTTTCTTGAATTCTGAAATCAAAGGTGTTTCTGCGTCGGGTTCACCGTAATAATTGGCTAAGTTTAGGGCCGTCCACTCCGCAAGTAAAGCGCTTCTAAATATTTTGGTAAATGTATTATCCCCTTCTAAAGGAATACGAGTTACATTAATGGAACGATCTAAAAATAACTGTTCCATTATATCCATACGTTTTTTTATACGTTCATCATCCTCATCATCTGTCAGAAATATTGGATTAAATTTTTCGCTCAATTCTTCTGTATTGTCATGCATGTCAAACCCAGAAATCTCGTTGTGATTTAATTCGGGAAAACAATTATAAAATGCCGGGATTTTCCCCGTTTCATTAAATTTTATTTTCCAAATATAAGCTAATGGTAAATTCAAAGTTGAACTGTAAACAAGGGGGATTTTATCCCGTAGAACCGTGGCTAAATCTTCTCCTACTTCTCTACTATCTTGCGGGTCAATCCTATTTCCCGAAAATTTAATTTTTTCTTCCAAATTAGAATCTTGCATAAGACGAGCGAGAGCTATCATAGAAAAACCTAAAGCCATCCTTGGTTCGATTTTAGTGTCAGGAAATTTTATAAAGGGAATATTGTTATCTCTTGCAAATTCAAGTAATTTTCCGTCCGTTGCCACAATAGCGAGAGTTAGCCCTTTTTCTTTACCCAATTTTGCAACATCCAATACTTCTTCTGTATCACCAGAATAAGAAGAAAGAATTATTAGAGCGTTCTTTAAAAAATATTCTGGGACTCTCGGTAATCCATAATCGCGATGAATTAATAAATCTAAAGTTGGGTTTTCTCGCTTTAAAATAGAAGCTCCGAGGTGTGAAGCGCCCATGCCACAAATTATAAATTTATCACTCTTTTTTAAATTTGTTTCATTTACAACTTCGGGGACAAACTCAAACTGTTGGGGAAAGTTTTTAATAGCTTCTTCCATCCTGTAGTGAAAAATGGCATCACTCTTTACAGAGTAATTTAACCATTAATTTTGTTAAGTTTTTCCAAATTCGACCTAATTCCAAAGTGACAAAGCTCCAACTTACCTCTAATGCCATTTTCTACTACGGGATCCATTTCAAATCATTTTACCAAAGCTAAAAGCTGATAGCTAATATAGCTTTAAATCACTGTTTGCGAATTTTACAAACACCCAATTCCTCAAGACGTTCTAAGTATTTTATGACAGTATTAACAAATTCGGCATGACTCCAAATTAGAGGAGAGATGGAAACTTGTTCTCCATTAAATGGATTGAGTTGCTGTGAAAGAATGCCCGATGCTTGGGCGCATTTTGCAACCCAATCGAAATACTCTCTGATTTTGCTAAATTCTTTTTCACTTTGTGCTTTGGAAATTAAAAATTGGACAAACCATAAAGTGCTGATAAGCCATGGGTTTCCCGGAATATTCCCTTGCACTTTGCAATAATTGTCACCAAAATAACGGGCTATTCCCAAACCTCTTATATTATTAGAAAGGGAACCAACGGTTTGATTCATTGCCCTTTCAAGACGTATATCATTGACTGGTAAAACTCCAAATAAAAACACCCCGAAAACACTGGAGATATCTATTGTTTTATCTTCCACATAATTATTACCGTGGCAAATCATTAATTTTAAAAAATTACAGGATGATTTATCGTATAGGTGATTCAAAATACCTTTTTTTATTTCTAGAGCCGTATCTTTATACAGTTTTGCATTTTCAACTTTACCAAGCAATCTAGAAAATTCCGCAGCAGCCATCAATGCCCCGTAAACTGCCGAGGAAGTATAGGTAGAAATGCCAAATTTTTCTTCCCATAAATCATAACTTGACTTTGGTAATTTAAATTGAACGTCTCTATGCTTAACCATAAAGTCAGCCGTCTTTTCTATGAGTTCGTTATAAAGTGACTCAATAAACTCAATATCATGTCTTATTTTATAATGTTCATAAAGCGCCCAAACGACTACAGCTGTTTCATCTTCTTGAATCGGCAATTGATATTGTCCATCTTCAATATAGGGGTGCCAAGAAGAGCCGAGTGATTTGTCTGGTAAATATTTATGCATAAGATACCCTTCAGCATTTATGGCCGTTTTACAAAATTCAAAAAATTTCTTGGAAACATTATTGTCGCCTGTTTTATCTAGGGCAATTGCCGAAAAAACAGCGTCCCTTGGCCACATATAAGCATAAGTGTCTTTACCTTGATTAAGAGTGTCTGAATCGGCTGATGAAATAATAGCCCCTCCCTTATCAACATGAGATCGTATAATCATTAAAGATTTTTTGAATAGAGAAATAACTTTTGGTTCAAGTTTATGAAAATTAAAATCACCTTTATTGACCCAATCATTCCAAAAGAGAGATGTGCTTTTGACTATATGCTCTGGAGTTTCCTTAAATACCAAATCGTTTAAATTTTGGGCTTCTGGTATTGAACGTGCCCCAACTATCCAGTAATTGATTTTCTTTGACTCATTTGGTTGATAAAGACCATCGAATCCAATCAATGATTCTGATTTTCCATAGTTAATGTTTTTTTTATTTCGGTTATCATTTTTTTGTAAAATTGGACTACTTGACCCTATCTCATAATCAGTAAATGGCCCTCCTTCCATTTCTCCATTTATCATAAAGACTCTCTGTCCTTTGTAATGGATTATGGAGTGTTTCTTTGGATCAAAAAAAGTCGTGCTTTCTCCATTTGAATTACCAATTTTAAATTTGTGAGTAAAGTATATCTTTATTTGACGATTTTTTTTAGAATTATTTGCAATTTCTATATTTCTTAAAAAAATATTACCCTGGCTGTGGACCAGATCTTTAAAATTAATTTGTATCTCTAACTTTTTGTTACAAGCTTCAATATTGCTTATGAGAGCGTCTTCTTCACTTTTTATTTTTATATCCCAATTCTTATCTTCGCCAAACCAAGATATTCGTCTACCAATCAAAACACCAATTTTATGAAGATATTTATTGCCAATTTGATTTTCCAAACCAATACGCGGAAAATAAAAATCGCGCACTCTGCCGAATTTATCTAGTGCGACTAATGTTTCTCCATTTCCTAAAACTATGGAACGTGCCATTTATTTAAATTGTAGCAGGTACTACCCAAATATTACAAACAATGATCAATTAACTTGATATTTTATTATCAATTTCTAAGCTCAAAAATTTTTTCCAGAGCATTTAATGCTTCGGGTAATTCAAAGCATTGATCCTCACCTCCCGAAAAATGACCTCTCCTACTTAATATTGTAATTTTTGAACCAAGTTTATCGCGAAAATCATCTTGATTATCAAGCGGCACATACGAGTCATTATCAGAAAAAATCGCTACACCTGTCAGGAAATGCGATTTTATCTTTTCAAAATTAATAGGGGTGTTAAGCCAGTGCTTCCAAACTTTTTGATCCTCTATCTCTAATCCCGTAAGACGTTTAAAAAACCCAGCCACAAAAACAACGCCACCAACCTTTTTACCTTCTTTTAATGTTTCTAAATAACGCGCAATTGTTTGGCAACCCATACCGTGCCCGACAAAATACGTATTTTCATCAACTTCCCCCGCAACTTTAGAAAGCATGGGAACCCAATTATCAATTTTGGGAGTTTCGGCCTCTGGTAACTGCGGAATTAAAACTTCACAGCCAATGCCTTCTAATTCTTTCTTTAACCACGGAAACCAATTTTCTTTGGGATTGCCAACCCAACCATGCACTATAATTACTCTTTTCATTTTTCTATTTTAACACACCAATGTGTCGCAAAAATGATTTATTTAAGTTTAAACACACTATCAAACACTTTCTTATTTTTAAATGGTCCTATCATAGCTATATTAAGGCCTTTCTCATTAAACAATTCTTTTGATAATTCTTGTACTTGTTGTGGAGTAACTTTTTTAATCCCTTTAGCAATTTCTTCCGCCGTTTTAATTTTACCTGTAACCACTTCTTGACCACCGTAAAAATTAGCAATTGCGTCGGTAGGCTCAAGCTGAAGATACATTGTGCCTATTAGATGTTCTTTCACTTTATTTAATTCATCATTAGAAACTACCTCGTATTTTAAACGTTCAAATTCTTTAAGAATTGCTTTAACAACTTCTCTTGCACGAGAATTAGTAACACCAGTTGAAACGGCAATGGATCCATGATCAGTGTAAAGATCTTCATTGGCGCGGACATAATACCCAACACCCATTTCGTCACGAAGTTTCTGAAAAAGACGTGAGCTCATGCCACTGCCAAGAATCGCTGCTATGACTTCAAGTACTAATCGTTTTTTGTTGAATGCATCGAAAGCACGAAATCCAAGTACAAGGTGTGTTTGGTCGGTTTTTTTGTGTTTTAAAATAATCTCCGGCTTTTTCTGTAATTCCTTAACTTTAAGTTTGCTACCTTTATTAGACGTGGGAATTTCAGCAAACTTTTTCTTAACCTTTTCGATTGCTTTAGTCTGATTAATATTCCCTGCTATTACAACAATTGTAGATGAAGCCACATAGTGTTTGTTGCGATATAAAACAAAATCTTTGCGCGACATATTCCTAACAATTTCTTTTGTTCCCGCAACATTCCATCCCGCTGGTTGATTGCCATAAAGTACTTCGGCAAATAAATCGTGTACGTGGCGACTTGGCATATCTTCGTACATATTAATTTCATCAATAATAACTCCTTTTTCTTTTTCCACTTCATGTTCATCAAAAACCGGATTTAGATATATATCTGAAACTACATCAAGAATAGTATCGAAATGTTTTTTCTCTACTTTAGCGTAATAACCTGTGTATTCGTTTGATGTAAAAGCGTTGTATTGAGCGCCAATACCGTCTAACTCTTTGGTAATGTGAAGAGCTGTTGGTCGTTTCTTTGTCCCCTTAAAACACATGTGCTCCAAAAAGTGAGATAATCCGTTTATGTCCTTTGTTTCATAATTTGAACCAGCTTCCACCAACACCAAGACAGTTACAGTTGGAGTATCCATTGGAATAGAAACTATGCGGAGTTTGTTTGATAATATTGTTTTTTTTATTTTCATAGAAAACTTATCTTACCAGAATTGAGAAAAATAACCATTATTCTTTTTTTTCTTTTAAATATTTTTTTCCCTTTAGTTTATCGGGTAATAAGTTTCCTTTTTCGTACATTTCATAATCTTTTCCGTAGCCAACTTCTTTCATCAATTTTGTCGGCGCATTTCGAAGATTCAGCGGTATTGGCAAATTGCCAAATTTTCTCACGTCTTCTTGCGCCGCGCGTAAGGCATCATAGGCGCGGCGATCTTTCTTGCATTGAGCTAAATAAGCAACGCCGTGAGCTAAATTAATGGTGCACTCGGGATATCCAATTATTTCAACCGCCCGAAAAACATCGTTGGCTACGACCAAGGCCGTTGGTTGAGCTAATCCTATGTCTTCACTGGCAAAAATAACCATTCTCCGCGCAATAAATTTTGGATCTTCCCCACTTTCCACCATTCTTGCTAAATAATATATTGCCGAGTCTGCATTCCCCGCCCGCATACTTTTTATAAAAGCGCTTATGGTGTTGTAATGTTCCTCTCCTTTTTTGTCATATCGCAAATGTTTTGACTGCAGGGCTTCTTTAAGAGTTTCCTTCGTTATTTTTCCATAAAGTTCTTGCGCCGCTTCAAGCGCAGCAAAAGCCGCTCTTGCGTCCCCATTGGCCATTTCTATTAACCATTCCATTGCCTCGTTTGGTATTTTTAATTTAGCCCTTTTAATTATTTTCTCCATTTCTTCAGGAGAAAGTTCATTCAAAATAAAAACTCTACAGCGTGAAAGAAGCGCGGGTATCACTTCAAAGGAAGGATTTTCCGTTGTAGCACCTATTAAAGTCAATTGCCCTGTTTCAACAAAAGGAAGGAGGAAATCTTGTTGCGCTTTGTTAAAACGATGAATTTCATCCAAAAATAATAATCTCTGTTTATTATTTGAATCGTTCTCTATTATTTTTCTGATATCATCCTTGCCGGCGGAAACGGCAGAAAGTTCGTAAAACTTGGCTCCCAAACTTTTAGCATAAATTCTGGCCAAAGTCGTTTTCCCCACTCCCGGCGGACCCCAAAAAATAAAAGAAAAAAGGTGTTTCTTTTCTATTGCAGTAGAAAGCGGTTTGCCTTTACCGACCAAATGCTCTTGTCCAATAAAATCAGACAATTCAGTAGGACGCAGTTTTGAAGCTAAAGGTTCTGCCATAGGGAAAGTATAGCAAAACTCCTCGGGGAAAATTGTTTATTTTTGACATTAATACTCTTAATGATTAGAATTGCATTTAGATAACAACGGCTATGGAGGCCAAGATGAAGAATTGCCTTGCAATAATCCAACGAATGATGTGGGAAATGAGATGGTTACGCCACAAGATAATCGATTTCTTCCTTAACGTGACCATTTCTCCGATTATAAGCTGGAGAATATCTGGGTTTTTCGATTGGGACATATGGCTTTTTAAGTGGCCCCTGTTCGGTGGGCACTTCAGGGTACGTATCCACTTTGCCGTATGCATGTTCAATTTCCGCAGATGGGAATTTGGCTACCTAGGCGGGGCTTCAGGAACCCGCATAGGGCTTTCCTGCGGAGAAAAATGGGGCTGGCAAATAGGTTTTGATAACGGATGGGAAAAAACAGAAGATCAGCGCAAGTGGATACTTCTGAAACAGGCCGGGCCGAACCATCTTTATCCGTATAAAATCCTACCGTGGAAATGGCATCCGTTCTGGTACCCCAAACAATCAACTTAAAAAGACGGATACCTTGAGCCCGCCACCAGACGGGCTTTCATTTTTAGCGATAGCGCAAACAAACTTTTTTGCCTTCAGTTTTGCTTTTTTCTAAGGGAAATTTTTCTTTTTTTATTCATGAGAATATTATATTTATTTCTGTTTTTTTGTAAACGATATTTCTATAATAAATTTAATAATATCACCTTCAAAAATCCCTTCTTTCCTGCGCACTTGCGCTTTAAGCGGCAAAAGATAGGTGCCACTTTTACCATCTGGGAAAATAGAGGTTTGCCACTTTGTCTTGCCGATAGCTACTTCTACAGGAAGCGAGCCGAATCCTCTGGCTCTATATCCATAAGTTTTCTTAATCTTTTCTGAATCTTTTTTGTCAACATAAACAAAATGCCAAACCGACGACACTCCGGGATAAATCCAGACCTTTCCCTTCAATTTATATTTACCGTTTTTCTTTTTATTTTTCATGACATCTTCAACCTCTTCTCTAATTCGCGCCTGCCCCGTAGCGAGCTTTGCTCTACTGCTTGGGACGAATTAGAGAAGGTCATATCTTTAAGCCAAAAAGTTGGTAAAATTTTTCTGGGTCAATTGAAATGCCGTTGATGCGAATGCTCAAATGCAAATGTGGTCCTGTCGCATAACCAGAATCTCCTGAAAGGCCTATGGTTTGTCCCGGAATTACCAATTCTCCAACATTTACTTTTACTTTAGAAAGATGTAGATACATGGAATAAAGTCCGAAACCATGGTCAATAATTATAGTTCTGCCAAAAGTTGGGTAGGTTTTATTATCTCTCACAACCCCCCGATTAATAGCTAAAATTGGGGTTCCAACATCAGCTTTAAAATCAGTCCCCTTGTGTGCAATCGAATACCCAACAGTGTCTCTACTGTAACCATAAGTGTCAGTTACTGTTGGATTAGTAACCGGAAAACGGAATTTCTCTTTCCAAAACGGCTTCGTTCTGACAATTTCAGTAATTTTCTTAACCATTGCCTGTTCATCAATTAAGTTTGATACCAATTTTTGCGCCGCGATTTTCGTGTTACCGCCAAGCTTTTGCGGAATATCAATGGGCGCTTCTATTTTAGGCCTATCGCTTACAAATATTTCTTTAAAAATTTTACTTCCATTCTTCAACTCTATTACAACAGTGGAAGTACCAACTTTTCCCAATAAATCAATACTCCCCAAGGAAGAGAATTCGCCTTGGTATTGGAAAAAGTTTAATGATTGTTTATCAATATGGGCTTTCTTTATATTTGACAAATTAACAATATCCAAAATCGTAATCAAAACTGGCTCACCTTGAATCGGTTTTTCTGGCTTCACCTTTATTTCCGCCGCTTGAACATTTGCAAATGGTGAAACAAGAAACAACATTAAGATGTATATATTTCTCATTTTTCATATTGTAGCAAAATAACAGACACGGGGGACATGATAAAAATTTGACCGATACACATAACTGCAAAAAACGTCAAGATGGGGTAAAATAACCAGGTTACGAAATAATTAAAAAATATGAGAAATATAATAATAGCGATAGTGGTATTGGCCTTGATTGGAGGTGGAGTTTATGTCTTTAGTAAAAATGAAGCTATAGCGCCAGAACAAAACAATACGCAAAACAGCAATACCTCAACTGAAAATGCCGATACCCAAACTGGTGTAGTAGTAAACGTTGAACCTCTTACCCCAACAACCCAATCAAGCGCCACAACAAAAACATTTATAGTTAATGGCAGTAGCTTCGCTTTCGACCCAAAGACGATTGAGGTGAATAAAGGAGATAAAGTGAAAATAATCTTCAAAAATACTGGTGGCAAACACGACTGGAAAATTGACGAATTCAACGCCACAACAAAAATCATAAACGGAGGAGAGGAAGATATAGTTGAGTTTATAGCTGATAAAACTGGCTCATTTGAGTATTACTGTTCTGTCGGCAGTCATAGAGCCATGGGAATGAAAGGGACTCTCGTTGTTAAATAAAAAATTACCCAGAAAAACATTCTAACATTCTGCAGAATGTTAGAATGTTTTTTAAATATTACGATTAATCTTTCTCGTGCAATAAACAAATTGAATTCATACAATAGCGTTTTCCCGTTTCTGTTGGTCCATCACTAAAAATGTGCCCCAAATGCGATTTGCATTTAGAGCAAACCACTTCTGTTCTTCGCATACCATGTGAAGAATCATCAATTAATTCTACCGCTCCAGGCAAGGCCTTATCAAAAGAGGGCCAACCAGTTCCCGAATCAAATTTTGTATCTGATGAAAACAAAGGATTACCACAAACTTTGCATAAAAACTTTCCTTCACGTTTTTCGTTTAAATATTTTCCAGTAAAAGGCGTCTCTGTCCCTCTCTCTCGTAAAACGTGATATTCTTCTTTGCTTAATTTATTTTTTAATTCTTCTTCATTCATATTTTTTAAATATAAGTTCTAATGTTCTTGAGAAGATTAGAGCTTATTGGGAAATTAATTTTCTAAATTCTCTTTGGACTTTTTCCAATTTTGGATTAATTATAACCTGACAATATGGCATGACACTATTTTTTGCATAATAATCTTTATGATAATCTTCCGCCTCATAAAATTTAATGAGTGGCTTAACTTCAGTTACAACCTTACTGCCACTTGTTGCCGAACTATCTATTTCTTCCATAAACTCTTCTGCTTCTTTTTTCTGAATATCATTAGTATAGAGAATTATAGAACGATATTGGGTGCCCACATCACTTCCCTGCCTATTTATAGTCGTTGGGTCATGGGTTGCAAAAAAAACTGTAAGCAAATCACGAAAACTTATTTTACTTGAATCAAATTTAATTTTTATTACTTCAGCATGTCCCGTATTCCCTTCACTTACTTCCTTATAAGTTGGGTTTTCTTTTTGGCCACCCGCGTAACCCGGCAAAACAGAAATAACCCCTTTTAACATCTTAAAGACTGCCCCCGTGCACCAGAAACATCCCCCTCCAAATATGATTTCTTCTTTATTCATAGCTTCTAATTATAGCGACTCTCTTGCATAAGTGTATAATGACTGATAATTTACAAAGTAGACAATAACACGAGGTTACCATGAACAACGTAACGGAAAAGAAGTGGGTGCTCGTCACAGGCGGAGCTAAGCGCGTGGGAGCAGAAATTGTCCTGCGCCTTGCTCAAGACGGATACAACATCTATCTTCACTTCCGTTCAAGCCAGACGGAAGCTGAGGAAACCAAAAAGAAAGCTGAGGGTTATGGCGCACAGATACATCTGGTTGCTGGTGATCTTTCCAACAAGAATGATGTGCGGAGGATCTTTGAAGAGATTTCGCCTGACGCGGTAATTCACAACGCCGCCGATTTTGCAACTTCAAAGCCGAAGGGAAATTCGCTAGCCGATATTCTGGAAGCTGAGGAGATTGCTTTTAACAGAAATATGGCGGCTAACGCCATGGGTCCCCTGCTTGTGACCAAAGCCGCCATCCATCGCATGCGACAAGAGAAGAAAGGTGGCACGTTCATTTTCATCGGGGATGCCTGTATTCATGGCAACGGGGATGCTTATGGAAGCGACAAGGACGCTTACATTATGTCCAAGTCATATGTTCCTTTTGTGAGCAAACACCGAGCAATAGAGCTTAGCAAAGAAGGATTTTTCTTCCACGCTGTGCTCAACGGACCCATAGATCCACCGGCTGGCGCCCCAAAAGAAACTGTAAGTAAGATAGCCGAGGACTTGAATGTTCCCCCCGCTTTTCGAAACCCTTGGCTAGGGGGTGCTTCGGTAGCGGAAGTGATTAGTCTCCTCCTCAAGATGCCACCTGCAGCCACTGGAACAATTTTTACTGTGGATGGCGCTCGGGGTCGCGTCACTCCCCCAGAGCACTAAAAAGTGCCGGCTGGAAAAAATTAAAGGAGTCCCTTAGCCGGGACTCTTCTTTTTTTCTAGCTATTGAAAATTAATAGGGATTTCTAATACATCATCGTGTTCGGAAAGTCCAGAAGGATTGTCTTTTTTAAGAATGAGAGTTCCACGCTTACCATAATCTGGTTTTGTAAAATTCAAAGTAGCTTCAAACGGCACAAAATTTTCCGTCATCCAATCACTTCTGGCTTGCGCTATTCCCTCCCCAATAATTTTTCCGTCCCAGTCGGTAAGTATGACGGGAAAACCTGCCTCAAAAAACCAGAAACCGCGCGCCTCTCCTTTCACGACAGGCAATTCAAGCCGTATAAGGTCGGTTTTCTCCAAAACATTACCGACATTCTCCGTAATACGATAATTTCTAGTAATTGAGATGACCATATTAAGTCAGTAAAATTGTGTTTTGGCGTCCGCAACCTCTAACGGGACCGGTTCCGCCATTATATATGGTTGGTTTTACGACACAAACGGCACGAAAACAAAGTCGGGATATTCTTTTTTTATGAATAATTTATCGCTAGTTTTTTCTTCAAGATAAATGGAGTTATGGAGCGGATAAACTATTTTGCCTCCAACCTTGAGCTGCCTTCTCCACTCTTGAGGAACTTTTGAAAGAGTCGCCGCGACAATAATTCGATCAAAGGGTGACTCTTTTTCATAGCCGTGTTTAGCGTTTTGGCAAAAAAATTTGACACGATGGTAAAGTTCTTTGTATTTCTTAACATTATCCTTTCCTATTTGGCACAATTGCGGAACTATTTCAAAAGCGTATATTTTTCCTTTTTCGCCAACAAGATTGGCCAAAAGAGCGCTTTGCCAGCCGGAGCCATAACCGATATCCATTATTTTTTGTCCAACCTTGACATCCAAAATCTCCAACATAAAAACAACCGTATGTGGCTGGGAAATAGTTTGTTCATATCCTAGAGGCAAAGGATCATCCTCATAAGCCAGTTCTTTTAAGTCCTCCGGTACAAAATCAATTCTATCGACGGCGCCAAGAGCCCGGGCAATATTTTCTGATTTCAAAATTCCCTTTTGTTCTAGATAAAATACTAACTTTTCAAGTTGAACCGGCATACGTTTATTTAAACATACCTTAACTTATAATTAATATTGCTAAAAATTTTCGATGGTTTCTGTTATCCGAAAATTATATACGCGGTGATGGCCGCCCCGAGCCAGCCGATGGTGGAGGCGGCACCACTTATCAAAAGAAGGGTCTTTTCTTTCTTGGAAAGTGAAACAAATGGCTTTTCTATAGCCAAATCGGAGAGAAAGTGAATGGCAATAGCGTTTATAAATAAAAGGATTACAAAAAACATCTTCGTGAGAAACCCAGTGCTTTTTATTAAGTCCCCCAAAGCCGAATAAGCCATAGTTAGACCTGTTGTTATCATTATTATGAGTCCGGTCCAAACAGTATAGTGTATGATTTTAACTTTTTTTCTGGAGAGGAGTTCTTTCTTACCGCGCATATAAAGGAAGGCATCGTGGTCAGCAATCAAAATAAATACAGCTGTAATAAATAAAGTTCCTATGTGTATTGGTAACAATAAATTTTCCATTTATTTTTTGTGGGTATTTACTCCAATCAAAATCTTATTGTTTAATTCTTCCCTTTTGTAATAATGCACAAATAATTCATAGAGTCCAAACAACAATCCCGTGTAGAACAAATCACCCAGCAACATATTTTTAAAGAAAGGCAAAGCCAGAGTATACGATTGCATTAATCCTGAAAATGTTTTTGCATACATTGTGCCAAACTGCCAAACAGCCCAATTTGTCAGAAAGTAAAACAAAATAGAACCAGAAAGAGAACCTCCTATAATGGTAAATATATTTTTTTTCTGACGAACCAAATAACCGATTAAACAAGTAACACCAAAAGAAGCATAAACCGCTAACATAATTTGCCATTCATAGAAACCAATGAATACATCGGAAAGTATCATGGTAACAAGAAAAATGGCTAGTCCATAACGGAAACTGAAATAAACTGAAGAGAAAAGAGCTATGGCTACAATAGGAGTAAAGTTCCACGGATGAGGCAAAATACGCCCTAAGATTCCTAAAGTTATTACTAAAAGTGTGCTTATTATTATAGTTTTTTTATTCATAATTTTTATTTTATTAATAATACTAACTAGATAAAGATAAGCAAGAAAACAGCAAGGCCAGTCAGGAAACTGATAGCGGTTTTAAGTGGTGTTGGCATTTGTATGGTGCCGACAGCGGCGAGGGGAGGTTTTGTAACGCTAATTTCTTTGTTTATTTCTTGCTTTGTAATAATATTTTTATTTACTTTGGGAGTATTGGCATTTTTTGGTTTAAGAGAACCATTCAAAGTGGTTGATGATAACTGCGTGGAAGTTGCCACTGTAGTACTTGAAACAATGAGATTCTCTGTGGTGCTCGCAACAATTTCAGTACTTGTACTTAATGTTGTATCAGGTATTTGTGTAGAAGAAATAGGTCCCCCACCACCCCCGCCACCCGATGCGGGGGCGGGTGTAGGACTTTCGGTATGACTTGGAGCCACTTGTTTTTCAAACGATTGCATAATGCTTCCCCAAGTTTTCCCCTGCGCTCCAACAATAGCGTAACTTGTGGCCCAAATACGACTATCTATTGCAGTAGAAGTATTATCTACTCCACCGTCAAAGGCTTGAAGTGAAAAAATATAATCTCCCGGGTCATTGCCATTAAAATTCCAATCTGTTCTATTTTCACCTAGAGCAGATATGGCTTGCATTACCCAACTGGTAGAAAAGCTATTTCCCCAACCGCCATTTTCTTGTTGTGTATTTTTTAAAAACAATCTCGCTTTAGTCTTCGCTTCATTTACACCAGAAATTGAAGGTGTCAGAGAAAGCGCCTGTATGGCAGAAGCCGTCAAATCTACACTTCCTTCCCACGAACCGTTCATTTGCTGTTTGGAAATTATAAAAGAAATAATAATTTTTATAAAAGGGTCGTTTTCTCCAAAACCAGATTTGAAAAGTGGAAAAATGGCAAAAATATCATCATTCACCAAACTTTTATCACCCATTTGCGCTCCATCAAACCTATGCCCAATTTCTCTAATATAGTTTATTGATGTTCCATTATAAGGATTTATACCAAGCGACATCATTGCCATGGCGTGACGCTCATAATCTGGAAACACGGAAAATATAGGCAGATTATTTAGAAAATAATTTTTTAATTTCAATTTCGCATTTTCCTCATTAGTTGAAGCCAGAGCAATAGCCGCCCAGTCTGTGTAAAGCAAATTTCCAAATGACCCGTCCTCCTTTTGATTGGAAATAAGAAATTGAATAGCTTTATTAAGGTCTAGATTTAAGTGAGAAACTCGACCGCCTCCACCGCTCCCTGCAGGGGGCGGTGGGGATGTTTCCTCTTCTGTAGATGTGACGGTTGATGTAGCCAATTCTTCATACGGCATCAAAAGAATTTCGGCTGTATCTATGAAACCGCTTTTTGTTCCCTTTAGATTTCTGGTACTTGTTGAATTAATGAAGATGTCAAAAACACCGTTTTCACTTTCTTCCAAACTATTGCCATCTACAATCAAAGTGCTTGAAGCTGAAGGAGAATATATCGGATTAAAAGATGAATCAAAACCAAACTCGGTAAGAGAGATGGTGGTCGTGCTGTTTAATAAAGGAGTGGTAGTGGAAACTTCAATTTTCATCGGCATTTTACCAATAGCAATCAATAAATTCTCTCCCGGCGTTAAGGTGCGCTTATTCATAGAAACAGAACCGAGCTCTAAATTGGAAAACCAAAGCCAAAACAAATTAGAACCAAAGTCATTAGAAACGCCATTTATGCTGTCTAGAAAATAATCATCGCCAAAAGCACTCCAAGTTGTTGTAGCTCCCGACTGAACAATAGCGCAATAAGCTGAAGTGGAAGAGGCAATACCTTCAAGAGGAGTGCATTCTGTAACATTTAAAGGTCCATTAAAAATAGTTTCTGTCGGTGTTTCAATTCTCAAATTTATAGATACATCATCAGCAAAAACAAGTGGGGTGGTAAGAAAAAACACCACTACAAAGTTAATTGCCAAAAGTAATTTATAAATTGTTTTTTTACCGTTTTTCATAACGCCATTCTATTAAATCTCCGATTTTTGGAATCAAAGTTGAAGCCCCTAATTCGGATTCTTTGCCATTTACATAAAGTGACCAATAATAACCATTTTCATTTTTAATCCCCCCAATTTCTTCAATAAAATATCCTATGCCATTAAAATATTTTGATTTGAATTGCAAAGTATTTTCATTTTGCAAAGTAAGCATTTCATCATACAAATTTTTATTTTCTGAAACAGAAATAGGAAGTGGTTTACCGCCAACGAGCAATACTGCTTCCTCTGTATTTTCTGCTTTTTGAGGTAATTCTTTTACTACTGAAATACCTTTATTAGAATTTTCTTTTTTCGAAGAAACATTTTCTTCATTTTGAACAAAGTTGTTTAATTTCAAATTCTCTTTGGGAAGAGAATTATTATTACCACTATAAAAAACAAATAGGGCAACAAGGGTTGCTAAGATCACACTAATTAAAATTCTTTTTTTATTCATCTAATTTAAAAAACAAAAAATCCGCCTTGGAAGCAGAACTATTTGGCCCACAGAGGTCTTTTAAACCTCTCTATCCTGCTTCGGGAATGACAGTTATTCGTTGACCGGACTTATCTCATAAACAGATTGTGCTTTGAGCTTCACCGTTGCGGCACAGTGTAGGCATTGACCTAACTTCCAGTCCAAACGTGGTATTCCACTTTAGGACCCGGGCTTCCCCGACAAATAACGTATGTTTATATTAACTTGTCTAATGCTAAATGCAAGAAAACATGTCAATACAATATACAAATAATCAAAAATCAATATTATCTATAGTTTTCCCTTGTATTTTTCAAGGAATTTGGGGAGTTGAGAGTGAAGTGGCTTAGGGAAATTATCCAATCTAAACCAAGCGATTTCCTCAAATTTATTTGGTTCATTATTTTTTACCTTACTTTTATCAACCAAAACCTTAAAATCCAATGTTACCCAGTGTGTCTTTTTTCCATTATGAACCCTGTGCACATTTCTAAAACCTAAGAACTCAAAATCCAATACCTTGGTGTCAAATTCTTCGGCTATTTCATTTTTTAAAGTATTTTCTACCGTTTCATCAAATTCAATCGCGCCCCCGCCACAATCCCAATTTCCAATTTCGTCACGACAATTCTTGCCCCTTTTTTGTAAAAGATAATTCCCCTCTCCATCACGACAAAGGAAAACAACGGAAATTCCAGTGTAATCTTCTCCCTTTTTCATATTCTAGCTCTTATAAAAGCATCCGCATTTTCCGCTACCGCCACAAGAGCGCTGTAGGAAGTGTAGAGCGTAGCTCTGTCTGAAGATAATTTTCTTCCTTTCATGCATTCCAGATGTAAATGAATACCCTGAGATTGGCCGGTTTTTCCTGCAATACCACATTGCACTCCCCCATTATATTTTCCTTTTGCAGGTGCTGCATCACGCAAATGGAAATAAAGAAATGTCTTATCAACCTCATTGGCATAGTAGAAAAAATAATTTCCGAAAGAATTGTTAATCCCAATCTCTATCACTTCTCCATCAGAACAAAAATAAAGGGGTACATCGTCTTCTCCTTGTGTTCCGTAATCAACTCCTGGATGATGTCCTGTTTTTGGATAATTGACCGAATCCGGTACTAGGAATCCCTGTGTAACCACAAATTTGTCGGAGCGAATTGGTTTAAACCACTTTGTTGCGGGTGCTTCCTGTAGAAAATTTGCCGCGCAATATCCTCTGACCCCATTTGCCAGAGCCACTTCTTTCCACGAATATTGATCGCTTTCAACAATGGTCCCCACCGGAATTTGTTGAATAATATTTCCATTGATACTGGGACTTGAACGAACATTGATTGTGCCTGTTGCTTTAAATTTCATAACTTTATTCTATCAAACTTGTCTGATAAATTACTGGGTAATTTTATTAAACTTTTTTATTATATTAAATTTTTAAACTTTCTTATTGCAGTCTTTTGCAAAACACTAGAATAGATTCGGCGCGAGGGGTGAGTTTGTGACGGACGCTACTACCGTCATTACGTTTCATTACCAATCCAGCCACGGCAAGTTTACGTATATGATCAGAAGCGTTCTCGTATCCAATATTTAACTTCTCCGCTACATTGTCCACCGATAATTCGGGTTCCTTGAGTAAGAGGTCAAGAATTTGTATTCGCCTATGATTGGCGAACCCTTTCACAACTCTCTCAATTTTTCGATAATTTATTGTCATTTTTTAATAAATTTTAATATTAAATTAAAAAATAATTATACATCCTTCCAATTTCTTATGCTAGTGTTTTGCAAAACACTAGCATAAGAAATTGGGGTGGGATGGGTTGGAGGGTGAGTTGGAAACAGGTTTAGTAATTACTTATTTTGAAGCCAAGCCAAATACCTAGAATTCCTCCAATGGCGGATAAAATAACTGATGTAAAAGAAAGGAAACTATCTCCCCAAAGAGTTGGCATATATCCACCAACAGTCGAACCTATTATCATTCCTATCCAGACCATTTTCTTGGAGTCCATAAATTATTTATTTTTTTGAAAATCAGCCCACAAAGATAAGATTCCAAGAGCCATAAAGAGAGAGGCTTCTAGCCAATTACTTTTTTGAATAGCTTCAATAAGGGCTATACCGAAGAAAATTATGAATACTGCGACATTTGTAAATTTAATATTTTCCATAGGCTCATTTTAGCATCATTATAAATCCCTAAAAAATCTCATGACTTGGAACTATATAGATCAGCTAGTTTTTTATTTGCATAAACACTTGGGTTGGTTAAAGAAGAGTCCTCGCCAGAAAAAAAGTTTGAAATATCAAAATACACTGATTTCTCCCTTCCTCCATCCAATTTGAGTAAAAAAATATCAAATAGTGTCTCGCCAGGACGAATTATTTCCCCACTCTTTCTTTTCCCAGTCATTACCTCCAGCGTTGAGAGCATTTTTACGATGCGTCTATGTTTTGGGTAAAAATTATTCATCCAAGCATACTCGGCTGCAATTCCTAACTCATGATCATGTGCCATTACTTTAATAACATCCATTTTTAAACTGCGCATTTTTTCATCAAACGTAACAATCTCTTCGTCTACCTTATAAACAAAAGGTTTTGTCTTCTTATATAAGTATTTATTCCATAAATCCTTTACTATGGAATAAATAAATGAGGGTGAAAGCCAATCAGACATTTGTTTACAATATTACATATTTAGGAGATTATTAAAACTAATTTAAAAATTTATTCACTATCCTCCTCGGTTCTCGTAAATTTATCCATCAAGCCCCACAAGCTTTTTTGATTGCTTTTATTCTACTATTTTGATGTTTCTCGGACTCCGAACTTGACTCAAACTGACTGGCTAGGTCTAGAACCCCACACCTTGAGACAGTGTAGGGGTTCTTTCGAGTACTGTCGGTGTAGCAAATTGAGGCATCTTAGTCTCCTTGTAAATGATACAAATGAAACATTAAATGGGGATCTTTGGCATTGTTTCATTTACTAATATACTAAATGTATGTGATCACTATTAAATATCAAGATTAATTTTTAGCTAATTCAAACTTACTTAACCGAGATCGTATGGCTTCCTCGTTTCGTCCAAAAATTTTGGCTAACTCCGATATTTTTTTGCCACTACTCTTTAGTTTTTTTAGATTTTTATCTTCATCCTGTGTCCACTTTTGATAAGCGTTAGCGTGTTCAATACGAATATTTACTACAGAATATTTTTTTAAGACGCGATTTTCGCTTATGGTTTTGTTCGTCGCCGTCGATTCTGTTTCGTTTTCGTTACTTGTCTTTAATTTTGTTTTGTCTACAACCTTGCTTTTTTCTGCGTGACGACGAATTGCAGACATAAAAAGTTCTCCAAACTGTAAAAGCTTTCGATTGCCAACACCGTTAATTTCTAAAAATGCACCCGTGGTCTGAGGAAGCCGAGTAGCTATATCATGGAGTACCTTATCACCAAAGATAATATAGGGAGGTACTTTTAATCTGCGTGCTTCTTGTGTTCTTATGCTCCGGAGTTCCTCAAATAGTGATTGACCCTGCACGGCCATCTCAATATTATTGAGGATAGGTTTATTTTTTTTAATCTTCATATCCACTTTATTTATTTCCCGTGTGACTTGTGCAACACATCTATCGCAGTTTCCACAATTGATGGCTTCGTATACTTCATTAAAGTAACTAAGTAGAAACCGACGACGACATTCGTGGAAATTTCCATACAAAAGCATTTGATCCAGTTTCTCTTGTGCCTTTTTTTGTTCTGTTTTGTCAGACATGTTGCGTATAAAATAGTCATGTTTAAATTTATCGGCATATGAGAAAAACAAGACGCATCGCGACGGAAGCCCATCTCGCCCAGCCCTGCCAGTTTCTTGGTAATAGCCCTCGATAGATTTCGGCAAACTCTGGTGAATTATAAGCCTTACATCCGGCTTGTCGATTCCCATGCCAAAAGCAATGGTCGCGACAATAATGTTGATTTCATCTCTAATAAATTTCTCCTGGTTTTCTTTTCTTTTTTCTGGATTCAGTCCGGCATGATATGCTACAGCGTTGAACCCATGTCCATTGAGATTGTTGACCAGTGTTTCTGTGTCATTGCGCGAAAAGCAATATATAATAACGCTTTCGTCGCGATAATCGTTTAGAAGCGCGAGAATCGATTTTAAAGAATCTTTTTTGGGCACAACCTCATAACTTAAATTCGGGCGATTAAAGCTTGAGATAAAAATCGGTGCCTCTTTCAGTTCAAGCTGTTTAACGATATCTTCTCTTACTTTTTCCGTCGCTGTGGCAGTAAGCGCAATGACTGGAACAAGGGGAAACTTTTTACATAGTGTTTTCAAATTCCTGTAGTCGGGCCTGAAGTCGTGTCCCCATTCGGAAATACAGTGAGCTTCGTCAATGGCGATCAAACTTATTTTTAAAGTACGTAAAAAATCTTCAAAACCAGGTACGCTAAGTCGCTCTGGCGCCAAATAAAGGATTTTTATTTTACTATCTCTAGCCCGGCTCATAACATTGGCAATTTCAGCCTGAGAGAGCGTACTATTGATGAAATCTGCTGTAATGCCATTCGTGCAAAGGGCATCGACTTGATCCTTCATGAGAGAGATAAGCGGTGAGATGACAAGAGCCAAACCGTCTAATATAAGTGCGGGAAGCTGGAAACAAAGTGACTTACCCCCTCCCGTTGGCATCAAAACTACACAGTCTTTGCCAAGCACTATATGCTCAATAATTTCCTGTTGAAGCGGTCTGAACTCTTCGTATCCAAAATGTTTTTTAAGTGTATCTTTTAACAGGGACATTTTTAATTAATTTTATGTAGGCTAAAGAATTTTTATAACCCCCAACTGGGTGGTTTTTCTATCATTGAAATCGCACTTGACATGTATGCCATTTTCAGAAAAAACCTCATGCTTCTCAGTCACCTGACTTAGCATATGGTGGCTGCCAGGCTTGGATTCGAACCAAGATACTCAGATTCAGAGTCTGAGGTCCTACCATTAGACGACCTGGCAATGAACTAGCCGCTAGAGATTAGCCACTAGTAATTAGTAAAAAGAATACACGAAAATGCGTGTTTTTCAATGTTTATTTTTACTGTTGACAAATGCCGAACGGTTGCTAGTATGTATATATCACCACGAAAAGTCCCCCTTAAGGTTTCGTCCTTAGGGGGTCCTTTTTATTTTCTCCCGCCCTCTTTCTTATATGTCAGTTTGTTCTGCAGATCATTCATAAACGCAATATGCTTGCGGGCAAAGCGTTTTAACAGCGCTGAATATTTCAACTGATTTGGCACGAGGACCGTTCCTAATTTATTCTGTTCCAACAAATATTGCACGAGACAATAAAAATCGCCATCGCCAGTAACAATAATTGCCTTATCAAAACGTGGAAGTTGTATCATTGTGTGAAGGACCAGTTCGGCATCCACGTTGCCCTTTATTGTACCGTCCTTATAAGTGAGGGTCGGTTTGAAAATGCAAATGAATCCGGCTGACTGCAAAGATGTGTAAAGATTGTTATTCCCCTCTACATAGCCGACAAAAAGAAAAGCATTTGATACTCCGTATTTCTCTTTGAGATACACGCGAAAACGCGCAAAATCTAATTTCCATCCAAGCGACTGAATACTCAGATTAAGATTCTGGCTATCTATGAAGGCGTAATTGTTCTCGCGTTTTTTCATACATTACTTTCCACGGCGACTCACTGCCGCTTTGATGAACGCGGTAAAAAGCGGATGCGGGGAAAGCGGGCGCGCCTGAAATTCTGGATGAAATTGCGTGCCTAGGAAAAACGGATGGACTTTTTTAGGAAGTTCGGCTATTTCCATAAGTCGCCCATCAGGTGAGCGACCGGAAAAAATTAGTCCGGCTTCCTCCAATTTTGCTATGTAATCCGGATTCACTTCATATCTGTGTCTATGTCTTTCATAAACTTCGGCTACGCCATAAGCTTGTCTTGCAATAGTTCCCTGCTTTAAAACAGCTTTATACGCGCCAAGACGCATAGAGCCACCATACTTACCTTTAGCAATTAATTCTTTTTGCTCCGGCATTACGTCTATCACCAAATTTTTCCCTTTAGGGTTTATTTCAGCTGTATGAGCATCCTTTATACCTAAAACATTCCTGGCATACTCTATAACCGCAAGTTGCATACCATAGCAAAGACCAAAATACGGGATTTTATTCTCCCTCGCAAAGCGAATGGCGTTAATTTTGCCTTCTATGCCCGTTTCGCCAAATCCTCCTGGAACTAAGACACAATCGTAATCTTTTAAGATCTTTAATTTAGCTTTATCTCTCTCGAAACTCTTAGCATTAATCCAACTAATTTCTGGCTTTCTATTAAGAGAATAGGCAGAAAATTTAAGCGCTTCAATAACGGAAATATAGGCGTCCGATAGAACAAAATCCCCCGTATCAAAATACTTTCCCACCACCGCTATTTTTACAGGCGTTTTGGCGGTCTTAACTTTATTTACAAAATTAGCCCATTGTCTCATCTCGCCATTTTTGTGACCCAATTTCATGGAAAGAGATTTCAAAATCAAATCGCCGATATTATCTTTTTCAAAATTAATTGGCACTTCATAAATACTTTCTATGTCCGGGGCAGAAATAATATTTCCTGCCGGAACATTGCACCAAACAGAAAGTTTCTCTTTTCTTTTCCTATCCAATGGAACTTCACTGCGCGCAATTATTATATCGGCTTGTAGTCCGTGAGAATTTAATTGTCTTACGGCATTTTGGGTTGGTTTGGTTTTCATTTCGCCAATTTTGGAAGGAATTGGCAAATAAGAAACGACAACTGTTAAAATATTTTGCGGTTGCCTCATTTTCATCATTCGAGTCGCTTCAATGAAAAGCGCGTTTTGAAAATCTCCAATCGTGCCGCCAATTTCAATTATGGAGATGTCTGATTTATTTACTTGCGCCGATTTCTCAATTCGTGAAATTATTTCTTCCGTAATATGGGGAAGGGCTTCCACACATTTTCCTTTGTAGAAAAGCGCGCGTTCTTTATCTATAACGGCTTTATAGACCATCCCACTTGTCATGTAGTCGTGATTAGTGAGATTTCGTCCCATAAAACGCTCATAATTCCCCATATCTTGGTCTGTTTCCAACCCGGAATTCAAAACAAAGACTTCTCCATGCTCGGTCGGATTCATTGTGCCCGCATCAACATTCAAATACGGGTCAATTTTTATTGGGTTTATTTTATATCCGCGCGCTTCCAAAATTTTTCCAATTGAGGCGGTGGCTATGCCCTTGCCAACACCGCTCATAACACCACCGATAACAAAAATATATTTATGCTTTGCCCCGTTAGAAATTTTTCTTGGTTTCTGTTTCATTTTGTAAACAATATTTCTAAATTAGTCCCAAAAAAATAATTTGAAAATGTATTTAAAATTTCTATATGGGGATCTTTTTTAGGAGAAAATTTCATATGATTTTATAACCCTGTAGTAGATTTTGACATTAGCTTCGCTTTGCGCCAAAGGCGCCATGCCAAAACTCACTACGGGGTAAAAAATTCAGCAGGTGGATTGACAACCCTTCCCTGCCGTAATCCATTCTACCTCTTTTAAAGCGCGTCTACACTGTGCATAGCGAAGTAGGAATTTTAAAACCAATGTAGTCAACCCCATGAGATAGGCAAAGCCGCCCCCTCACCAAGGTCAAGACCAACGATTGGTCATTTATATGCCAATTAGATGGTCAAATAGCGTCGCACCGCCAAATAGCTACCGAGTATGCCCAAAACAATGCTGGAACCCATAATAATGCCGAAAATCTCGGCAAAATTGTTTACAAAGTAAGAAGCAAGATTGAGTCCCCCGAAAAAGATACTGGACGAAGGTGCTAACCACCAAGCTAGCCCGTAAAGGATTATGAGAGCAATAATGGCGGCGACAATGCCAGACATTACTCCTGTGACCATAAACGGACCACGAATATACATTAGGGATGCTCCAACAAGGCGCATAACCGATATCTCATCCCTTGCTGTGTAAATGACAAGTTGAATCATAACGAAAGTGATCAAAATAGAAATCACAATGAAAATGCTGACAATTAATGTACCTGCTCTGGTTGAAGAAATTATTATTTTATTCAAAGCGTCTATTGATGTTTTGTTATCATAATAATTAACCTTGCTTATTAAAGAAGCGTAACCTGTCGTATCAGAACTTTTGCTTTCCAAAAATTTAGCAATGCTTTCGTATTGAGACGTTTCTTTGGCTCTAATGTTCAAAGTGGCGCCAAGTGGATTTTCTCCCAACTCTTCAAGGGCTTGAATGGTCAATTGGTCATTTTGATGACGGTCTTTAAATTCTTCCAATACTTGTTCGCGTGATAAATATTCTACCGACTTCACTTCAACTAATGCCTCTATATCTTTCTTAAGAGCCAGGACTCCTTCTTCGGGCGCAGAAGTCACAAAATAAACGTTGATGTCGACTTTTTGTTTTAATTGTTCAAGTGAAGAAGAAAAAACAGCGCTACCGAAAATCATAAGACCAACCACAAGCATGGTAATAATCATCACCAAAACAGAAGAGAGTGAAACAAAACCATTACGCCAAAAATTAATGAAACCAGATTTGCATATTCTGTTAACGTTTGTCCAAAACATATATTTATTTCATTCTAACATACAAAAAATAGTAGAGAAAAAATTATAAATTATAACGCCCAGCTGGTTCATCACGAATTATTTTGCCCATTTCCATAGTCACCACCCTTCTTCCTAATGCGTCCACTATAGATTTGTTATGCGTTGTCATAATTACAGTTGTGCCAAGATTATTTATTTTCTGTAAAATATTTACCACGTCATTTGTGGCGACTGGATCCAGATTCCCCGTCGGCTCATCAGCAATAATAATATCCGGCTGATTGATAATGGCGCGAGCGATAGCCACTCTTTGCTTTTCACCCCCGGAAAGCTCGTGAGGAAAATTGTGTAGTTTTTCTTTAAGGTCTACCAACTCCAAAACATGAGGCACGTCGGAGGCGATTTCTCCATCGGAGCGTCCAGCCACTTCCATGGCAAAAGCGATGTTCTCATAAGCCGTTTTATTCGGAAGTAACCTGAAATCTTGAAAAACAGTGCCTATGCGACGACGAAAATCATTGATTTCACCCTTATTTAATAGATGTATATTGGTATCTTCTACAAAAACTATACCCTCGGTAGGAATTTCTTCAGCCAAAAGGAGCTTGAGCATTGTGGTTTTCCCTGCCCCAGAATGTCCCACAATTGAAACAAACTCTTCTGGGTCCACTTTCATATTTATATCCCTTAAAACGAACCCGCTTGATGGATACTGTTTGGAAACTTTGTCAAAAAAAATCATAGGTGAATGTCCTTTTTCAATTACTGTCTTAATCTGTTCCATTTTACCTTATTTAATTAACTTTTAAAAATGGTTCAAGACCTCCACTTAAAACTTTTTCCGTATCATGAACCTCTACATTGCTCCGATGGTCCTTTACAAGTTTATAGGGGTGTAAGACATAGGAGCGAATTTGATTCCCCCACTCCACTTTTGTGGTTTTACTTATATACATTCCTTTTTCTTTGGCAATTCTTTCTTCTTCACGCAATTTAAATAATTTTCCCGAAAGTAATTGCATGGCTTTTTCTCTGTTTTGCGCCTGACTTCTTTCCGATTCAACATGCACTGAAAGGTTTGTCGGAATGTGTGTAATACGCACAGAGGTTTCTCTTTTATTTACATTTTGCCCGCCAGGACCGGAGGAACGGGCGAAATCTACTTTTAACTCATCTTCGGGAATTGGCATTTCATTTAATTTTTCGAACTTGGGAATGACTTCAACCATAGCAAAAGAAGTGTGTCTTTTCTTTGAAGCATTAAATGGAGAAATTCTTACTAGACGATGAACACCAGATTCATTTTTTAACTCACCGTATGCGCCACGGCTTTTGATTTCAAAAGTAATATTGCGAAATCCGCCATGATCATTTTCATTTTTATGTATTAAATATGATTCCCATGCACGCTTTTTAAAATATTTTTGATACATTTCATACAATATACTTGCAAAATCCTCCGCATCGTCTCCACCGGCCCCTGCAAAAATTGTGATTATGGCTTCTTTATTATCATAGCCCAAAGCACCATCATCTTCTTTCAAAATATTTAATTCCTTTACTAATTCTTTGGCTTTTTCTTTATTCACCCAAAAATCTGCCTGTTGCATCAAGTTTTCAATTTCTGCAATACGTTTTTTATTTTCTTCACTCATTGTGCGATTATATCAGAATAAACTTGAGCCGAAGGCGGGAATCGAACCCACGTTTCTACTTTACGAAAGTAGTGTTCTGCCACTGAACTACTTCGGCTTATGCTTTATTAACAAACGCGCCTCTTGGGTCCTTTTACTTGGAGCTCTATTATTTCTACCATTCCCCTTATTTAAGGCAGAAAATGTTGGTAGCAATGAATCACAATTCGGACATATAAGACGAAGATTGGCTTCTGTATTATTACGCCAATTACCATCAATGTGGTCTGCGACCAACGGAACCTTGCCCGTCTTTGGATTAACTTTAGACCAACCACAGAAACAACACTTATCTCCAAACTTTTCTCTCAAATAACGCTTAACTTGAATCGAGACAATTCCTATACTCTGTAAGCCACTTACTTTACCAACTTTCCAAGCATCAAGATAGCGTGATTGCTGATATTTTTGTTGGCAGACATTACTACAATACTTATAGTATGACCGAGCGGGCTCTTTACCGCATACTGGGCATTTGGGACGTGGCTTTTTAGGATTTGGCACCAACTAATTATAACTTTGGTGAAAACCACAATCAAGCATGTAAACTGGTCAGCAGTTGCTAACTTTAGATTTATTCTGGAG
>ERZ1292625.654-Hain-H41-01um-R1-654-length-49373-cov-20_pt1 | contig 49373 bp, 69 predicted proteins | sample MGYA00564400_ERZ1292625 | MGnify/ENA primary metagenome ERZ1292625 (study PRJEB36523, sample SAMEA6512639) | groundwater metagenome | collected 2019-01-08 | study: AquaDiva: Metagenomics assemblies of 32 groundwater samples
ATACGGCCCACCAGTTAAAGGGGCCATTCATCTCGCCTATCCTTCTTTCGCGTGGCTTTCTCATGTCGATCATCTTTTCCTCCCAGATAGAATAGCAATCACCAATGCGAGGATACCTAACGCCAATACAATCGTCAATGTCCTGATTGCATCTACTATGTCGATCATGGCTTTTTCTCCAGTTCAATTCTCCAGCACCAGTCATTCTTTTCCCAAGAGCTATTTGATGTGTTCCCACCCCTCGCCCCTCGCAATTCTGCTTATGTAGTGAGCTGATACGCCAAACACTTTCGAGGCATCAACCGTGTTCCATAATCCAAGTGGGATCGAGGCTCTTATTATTCTCACTACTTCTTCCGTTAATTTTACAGAGCCTTGTTTTTCTCCACAAGCGACGCGCCCGTGTCTTTTCTTGTCCGCCTCGTTTTCAGCATAGGTCCCCCACCTTAAATTGTCCGGCCTGTTGTTTGTCTTCTCCCCGTCGTGGTGGAGCGTAGTAAGAAACGGGGAAGGCTTTGCACCATGAAATGCGGCGCATACCAAGCTATGCACAAGTTTCGATTTCCTCCTGCTCCCCTCGCATAAAGCAAGGAAAAGGTAATCATTACTTCCGACGTGTTCACTAACTTGGAACGGATGCGGCTTGTGGAAATTATTCCTTGCCGAAGAATAACAGTAAATATGCCCGTCGCTTCCCGCGACATATTTCCCGTTCGTCCCTTCTATTGGCATCGTTCTAACGTTACTACCCAAACCCACGGATTCTTTTCCCATACCAAACCTCCCTTATGTATTTTATCCCATAATAGCATAAAGGCTTTAATGTTGTCAACACCTTCTTTAATAACTTCCGAATCAGACATTGAATTCAATTTCTCCGGCCTGACGCTGATAATCAGGGCGTGACTCCGGGCGGCCCACTCCGGCATGTAACGGGGGGAACGCCACCGAAATTGTTCTCTTCGTGGCGTGAAATTTCCACCGATAGGAAACCGTTCAATTCCCATGTCAGCGGCATATTCAATGGCATTGTATTTATGACAGCTTTCTGTTTTGCTTTTCCAATCTCTCATTACTGGTTGGCACCATGTCTCCTTGATATAGACCGTCTCGCCGGGGAGGTAGGAGGCATAGTCCTCGAACCGATCAGGCCATTGCCCTAATGGATTCCAAACCAGAGACGCCCCTTTGGGACGTGGCTTCCATCGTAGCCAGCCATCAGGCATATTTTTTGAACCATCACTATTGATGTTGGCAGGCGAGGGTTGCGGATTCATCAACCGCCTTGTTATGGACTTATTGCCCTTTAACCATTGCACCATCATCTCTTGGCTAAACGATAATCCTTTCATCCCCGCTCCTTCCATAACCTCTCCCGTTTTTGGTGAAAGCAGTAATTCCATTTTGCCGCCCATTCCACTTTTAGTTTGACGCTGCCTTTTGGAGACGCCTTCCCAAATTGCTGGTTGGCAAACTTTTCGGCAACGGGAACGAGCGCGTTTACTTCCCGAATATACTCCTCGTCGATTAGATGGGTGTAGTCTTTCATTATGTATCCTTTCTTTCATTGTTTCAGAAATCTGGAATGGGCCGGACGCCACCCCGGCTTGGGGATTGACGTTTGGATGTACTCAGGGACGCCTGGATATTTACGTTGCAATGCAAGTACATTTCCCCGTGTCCGTTCCTTGCATCACCGTTGCGTGTCTGCTTTCCACGCCGCCATTCCATTTCTCAAAGATCATCGTTGGCCGTAGCATAATCGAATTATCTTTGATTGTCAAGCATTATTTTTGAAAATATCGCTTGACTTTCAAGAAATAATTTTATATGATGCAATCACGGAGGTAGAAAATGATAGAATTATGTTGGTTATGCGAGACACGTCCAATCACGTCACTAAAGAAACCTCTCTGTCACGGGTGTTATTCTTTATGCCGTAAAAGGAGACTTTTGCATATCTTCCCCATGCGCGAAGGTTCTTGTGACACACGGGAGAGAACCATCAAGCGATATGGCCCTCCGTTCTTGGCTGATATGGAATCGCTGCAAGCAGGGAATGATACCTTGACGGCTGTCGGGAAACGATACGGACTTTCCAGGGAGCGAATCCGACAATTATACAAGATCTTTTATGGGATGGAATACACGGCTATTGTGCTAAAGAAATTAGAGGTTCTCGCTGATCAAAGAAAACAGGCAGACATCGAGAAGAACATATTTGAAAACAGATTCAAGCGTGCCTCGAAGAACCACAATACTTATGTGGCGATAATGGCCGAAAAGATCTTTTTGGAAAAATGTAAAAATCTTGGGTATTCTATCGAGATGATGCGCGGACATTTTTTGTGGGATGCGACTGTGAATGGTATCCCCGTTGATATTAAGACATGCTCTGTTGCGGCAAATTACACGGGGAAAGGAAAGCAAATATATTATCGCCTCGGCACTAACAATAAGCAAAAAGCCGCTGTGAAATATTTCCCTCTTTATTTGGTTGACGAGGATTCATGGTACATTATTCCCGCTCACAAAGTCACATCCGATAACTATTTTATTCCGAAATATGACTCTGATCTACCAACAAGCTATAAATATAAGAATGTCCAGCAATACCGAGAGGCATGGCATCTGTTAAAAGGGCAAGAGCATGAAGGGCAACAGGGTTTATAAATCTTAACGAAAGGAGGGTAACATGAGAAAGAAGTTTCTTGAATGGCTGATTGGATGGCTTTTACCGGGGTATCATCTACACAAAAATCCGGCAGGGCCGACGAAACCAGCGGAGAAATACCTAACCAGCGAGAGATAATAGGGAGGCGTTATGAGCAACATTGACTTTCCGAGCGTCTCATCGGATGAAATCAGGACGGCCAGGATTACACATAAATGCTGTGAATGCCCGAATCCCATTTTACCCGGCCAAAAATATCATCTGTTCAAAGGATGCTACGAGGGGAAATGGGGCCGATACAAGACCTGCATGGATTGTAATGATATCCGGCATGAACTCAGTGGCCTGTATCGGGATGATGAAGTTCCGGCTTTCGGGGAATTGGCAGAATGGGCGCATGAGTCAGGAATTGAATTTCCAGTCAAGGCAATCTTATGAGTGCGGATAAGGCGGACAAGTTCATCGAAGACCTGAAGGGCATTATCGCCGTACTTGACCCGGAAGGCAAGATCGAAGTAACCCGGTCGGAAGCGTTAGAGTGGTGGGATAAGGCAAGGATAGCAAACAAGCGGCGCGTGACAGAGAGGAATATATGAGAACACGAGAAGAACGACGCGAAGAGGAACGCCGGTATGAAGGGGATGTTGTTTATGACGTATGGCGCAATAGTGGGAATCCCGACCGGGTTAATCTGGATAGGGTGGATGAACATTTCGACAGAGGAGATCAAAGCGACCAAGCCACAAGGGATGAGTTACGTCACCAGAGGCCGAAACCACAAGAAGAGGAATGGCAGATAGACAACCAAAGGGAGGATAAATGATGAAGATCATTGAAAATACCTATCCCGTCAAACCTGGTGTGAACCATGCAAGAGTTGGTGATACCGTTCATTGGGAGAGATTAAAAGGGTGTTTTTGGTTGATTCGGGATTCCGATAAAGTGACTTTGTTCGGAACGTCTCCTGTCGATAAAGACGGAAATCTAAGAAGCAATGGGAAAGCACCCGCTTTGACTGGAATTATAGGAGAGGTAAAATCAAAAGGTTGGCGAATGGTCGTGGGGTAAAGAAATTCAACAATAATAAAGAGAGACAGATAGACAACATAGTATTCGATCAAAGGGAGGACGAGTAATGGACGGATTGTTAATGACATACTTCGTGTTGAAGCCCAAAGGAACTGATGTGTATTCTCAAGCGTCACGGAAAGCGATGAGGACATATGCAACCTGCGTAGGCACGGAAAATCCACAATTATGCAAAGAACTGCGGGAATGGGCTGATCGGGAAACCGGTCACTTATCTGAGTGATGATATAACGATAGACAACCAAGATGACGAAAGGAGAAGGGGATGAGGTTGCAATGTGGTATGTCCTACAAAGAAGATGAATATCCGAAGATTTACATGCACGACTGCCCGAAGGATTTGCCGGTGGAGATCATCGACAATCCCGTCGGCGGCAATGCGCGGGACGTGAAGATCGGGAATTTGACTGTGGTGATTTTTGAGAAAAAGGAGGAGGGGGAGTAATGGAAGACTCAACTGAAATGGCAGTGGTAAAATTCGACATTACCGAAGCGGAAATCTCAGAACTGCGGGTCAAGTATATGGAATTGACCATCAAAGGGCTGGATGACAAACCGGGTTTTGACGCAGTGCATCGTGCCCGAATCGACATCAAAGGGAGGAGGGTTTTTGTCGAAAAGACGGGAAAGAAATATCGTGAGAAGGCGGTAGCTTTTCAAAAGGCGGTTATCGCCGAAGAAAAACGATTAATTGGACTCTTGGATCCTATTGAATCATATTTGTCCGATCAGGAAAACCGTATCGAAGAAGAAAAGGCCCGGATAAAGGCCGAAGCCGAAGCGAAGATTCAGGCCATATTTCAGGCAAGGGAAAATAGACTCCTTGATATGGGTTGCCGGTTCGATCGGATCGCGATGGCTTATTCTTACGGCGAACTTGTCGCCCCGGTTGCGATGGTAAAGGTGGCGCCGGATGATATGTTCGAGAAAATCTGCGTTGCTATCCAGGGGGCAGTTGACGCAGAAAAAACGGAAAAGGCAGCAGAGGCCGAACGTATCGCCAAAATAACCGCAGAGCAGAAAAAAGAGCATATTCGTCTCGCGGAAGAGGCAGATCGTATCAAGAAAGAGCAGGATCGTATTGCCGCAGAACAGGCCAAAGAACGCGAGAGATTGGCCGCTGAGGCAAAAAGAATTCAAGACGAGAAGGACAGGCTTGCCAGGGAGAAGAAAGCCATTGAAGACGCAATCCTGAAGGCAGAACAGGATAAACAACGATCTGTCGAGATGGAAAAGGCTAAAGCAGAGGCGGCAGAGAAGTCCCGAATCGAAACCCAAGAACGTATTCAGCGAGAAACAGAAGCAAAATGGGCAAAAGAAAAAGCAGAAGCAGAAGCCAAGACAGCGAGAGAAGAAAAGGCAAGGATAGCCGCAGAACGGAAGGCGGCAAGATTGCCCGACAAGGTAAAACTTCAAAATTATCTCGTGGCCCTGTTTGGGATCCCATCACCAGAACTGAAAACACCAGAAGGGGCGGAGGCATGGAAGGAAATCGATGTAGCCCTTGAAGAACTCAACATCAGACTTGGTCAGATTGTGGAGGAATTGTAATGGATCACGCATTATGGTTGGAAGAACGGCGGAAAGGTATCGGCGGTAGCGACGTTGCCGCGATTATGGGTCTGTCGCCTTGGAAGACGGCCTACCAAGTTTATCAGGATAAGCGAGGGGAGGTGAAAGATTTTGAAGGTAGCGCGGTAATGGATTGGGGGAAGAGGATGGAACCGGCGATTCGCCAGTGGTATTCAGATCAGACCGGTAGAAGTGTTCGCCTCCCCGATAAGATTTTATACCATCCGGTTCATCAGTTTATGCTTGCCAGTCTCGACGGGTTCACCGATGATAACCGGGTTGTCGAAATAAAGACGGCCCGGTACTCAAAGGATTGGGGGGAGCCGGGAACAAACCAGATCCCTGAAAGTTATATGTGCCAAGTACAGCATTATATGGCCGTTACGGGGTTTCCGGTAACAGACGTGGCCGTTTCAATCGGAGGCGGGCCGCCTGAGCTTTATGAAATACCCGCAGATCCCGAGCTTCAAACGTTGCTTATCGAAGCGGAAAAGGAATTTTGGCAGAGGGTAGTCGAGGGGAATCCTCCACCTCTCGTTTCCTACGCCGATGCTGTTCAGAGATACGGCAAAAGCGGGGCAGTAGGCATCGTCCTTGCCCCTGAAGAGGCGAGCGGCCAGGTGAACGATCTGAGAGCCGTCCGGGAGGAAATAAAGACCTTGGAGGTCAAAGAAGAAACTTTGAAGGGGAAACTGATTATTGTCTTGGGAGACACCGGGGATACTCTTGTTGATCCAACCGGTAAATTATTAGCGACGTACAAGATCGCTAAGGGCAAAGTGACAGTGGATACAAAGGCCCTGGAGAAGGAATATCCGTTAATCTACGCGCAATTACTGCGTGTCGGGGAACCGTCGAGAAGGTTTCTCTTAAAATAAAAGGAGAAGGTTATGACCGAAGAACTTTCAATCTACAACGCACCGATAGCAACAATACCTCAACATAACCAAGCCCTTGTTGAGATCGAACAACAGAGGGCTATGGCTGAAGTCCAGAGCGCAATCGTTCTGGCAAAAAAGTTTCCCCGAAACCAGAGGGAAGCCTTGGACAAGATTCTTTTGGCTTGCCAACGGCCAGGACTGGCGGAGCAATCTCTTTATTCCTACGCGCGTGGCGGAACGGAGATCACCGGGCCTTCAATCCGTTTGGCTGAAGCAATTGCACAGAACTGGGGAAACCTGCAATTTGGGATTAAGGAACTTGATCAACGGGCGGGGGAAAGCACCGTCGAGGCTTTCTGTTGGGACATGGAGTCAAATGTCCGGCAGGTAAAGGCTTTTCAAGTGAAGCATGAAAGGTACACAAAAAAAGGCAGTTATGCACTATCGGATCCCCGCGATATTTATGAAACGGTCGCCAACCAGGGAGCCCGGCGCCTTAGAGCCTGCATTTTAGGCATAATTCCTGGGGATATTATCGACGAGGCCACGGCTCAATGCGAACAAACGATGAAGGCGAAAGCAGACACATCCCCGGAAGCTCTCAAGAAATTGGTAGATGCCTTTGTTCCTTACAAAATCACTAAGGAACAAATTGAAAAACGTATTCAGCGGCGCCTTGATGCTATTACTCCGGCGCAGTTGATCCAGCTCCGGAAAGTGTTTAACAGCCTGAAGGATGGCATGAGCACGCCGGCAGAGTGGTTCGATGTCGTTCCAGAGGCGGGATCAGACGCATCGGCCACCCTGACCGAGAAGCTAAAGGCGAAGAAAGCCGGTAAGACTTCAGAACTGCCACCGACCAGTTCAGCCGACGAGATGGCCCCGACCCCTTGTCCTGAACGAGCAGATTCAACCATGACGAAGAAGTATTGTGACGAAACCTGCATTAAAAGAACAGGCTGCCCCGTATGGCCCTGAGACCCCCTAAGTTTTTCGGGGTTGTCGATAATGGCGAGCATGTCGTTCTCGACAACCCCCAGAGATACCATGCTTATAAGACCACGCTGAAAGGTAAGCGTATCGAGTTGGTATTGCGGGAGCACCAGGTAAGGAACGGCGAAAATCCCCGTGGCTTTTATTTTGGCGTGGTTATTCCAATTCTTACAGACGCGGACATTGGCTACGAGGCGCATGAATGGCATGATGTGTTGAAAAAACAGTTCCATGTCAAGACTATAGCCAAAATGCCGAATAAAGAACTATGGGAGCTTATTGATAGGATTAGGCGATGGGCCATCCAGTTTCATGGGGTTAAGATCCCAGAACCTAACGAAATCGATTACTGAAACGACGGAGGAGATATATGAATAGGATTTTAAAAGTAAGAAAATATAAAGCCGGTTACGAGGTACGAGAAGAAGTCATCCAGGAACCCTTTAAGGGGTGGAGTACAGAACCCATAGAATGCCCCGTGGATGCTGTTTCCGAAACTGTTGACTTTGCGGGACAATTAAACGAATCATTTAAGCGGGTGGATGAAATTACCATGAAATCCGCATACACTCCCGAAGGGCATTACATCGGAAACCAAAAGTGGGCGCACCGGCTATGTAAAACATGGGGAATTAAGCCGGAATTATTACACTCAACAAACAAGGTTTGCTCAATCGGATTTAGCTCCAAAGACGGGAAGTGGTACGGATGGAGTCACCGAGCGATATGTGGTTTTCAAATAGGGGATGTTGTCCAAGAAGGTGATTGTTGCGCTATGTCAGGATGGACGGAGGATTATCTGATAGCACATCCCGAAGACGATATATCGTTACCTGTTGGTTTTACGGCTAAAACGATTGACGATGCAAAACAAATGGCAATGGCATTTGCTGAATCAGTAGGGTGAACGGAAGGAAACTAAAACGACGGAGGAGATATGAGTCCCCAAGAAATAAGTTTTTGGGTTCCGGGGATCCCGAAACCTGCCGGCAGTAAAAGAGGTTTTGTAAATCGCAAAACGGGCGGCGTTATAATTACCGATGCCTGTAAAAAAACGAAGCCCTGGCAGGCAGACGTGAAGGCGTTCGCTTACGAGGCGATGGGGGGTGGCCCATTACTGACCTGCCCCCTGGAACTTGTTGTGACCTTTAAGTTATCCCGGCCAAAACACCATTATCGAACCGGAAAGAACGCGGGTATTCTCCGTCCCGACGCTCCCCCTTTTCCCGCCTCGGCTCCCGACGCAACAAAACTTGTAAGAGCTGTCGAGGATGCAATGACCGGCGTAGTCTGGAAAGATGATGCCCTGGTCGTTGACCAACTGGTGAGCAAGCGGTATGGAGACCCCGGCGCCCTGATAAGCATCAGAGTGAAGGAAAGCGACATTGCCGCAGCGCAGAAATACCCCGACGAGGAAGAAATCCCATTTTAACCCTTGACACGCAATCCGTTTTAGTATATAGAAACAGTTAAAACGGAGGCGATCTATGAGAGTATGTAGAATCTGCGGGGCGGAAAAAGGCTTGGATGATTTCTATAAACATCCAGGAATGAAGGAGGGGGTAGATACAAAATGTAAAGAATGTCAAAAAAATATTTCCCGGACTACCCGAAGTAATAATTTAGAATATTATAGAGAATATGACCGAAACAGGAATGTCCTCGAAAAGAGAGTTTCCGCTGTAAACGCATACAAAAAAACAGAAAATGGAAAAATAGTGCACAGACGAGCGAGAACGAATTACGCGAACAAATTCCCGGATAGGATATTCGCCAATCACACGCTCACCAACGCAGTGAGGGATGGGAGGCTGTTTAAAGGAGAAAAATGTTCGGTTTGTGAGGTGACTGCCAAGAGGATTCATGGGCATCATAGTGATTATTCAAAGCCTTTGTCTGTTGATTGGATGTGTAGTAAATGCCATAAGGATTGGCATAAGCATAATGTTCCTAAACGAATTGAGGGATTTTAAAACTGCCCTTCAAATAAACCCTTGACTTTTAACTTTACCTATGCCATTGTTTAGCCGTGACGATAACGGGGTGATGTGATGACAATCAAAAAGGCACGATCAGACCGGCAAAAAGTGATAGGCATCATCCTATCGTCACAACTTTTGAGCCGGTTTTTTCGTGCCGAAAGGTTGCCTCAATGAATAATCCCCTTCTCAAAGCTGCATTACATTACGCCGAAGCCTTCAAGTGGTCTGTTTTCCCTCTTGTGCCAGGAATGAAGATTCCTCCAAAAGACTTTGAAGTGACCCCGTTCCGTGAAAGAATTGCCACACGGGAGGAAATAGAAACATGGTGGAAAGAAAATCCCAAATACAATATCGGGATCATAACGGGTAAGCTTAGCAATCTTTTGGTCGTGGATCTGGATAAATACAAGGAACATTACCAAGAGGAAAACGCTCTCATTCATTTTGGGGATAACATTAAAACACCTATTTCGGAAACTCCTCGCGGTGGCAACCATCTATTTTTTGAATACCCCGGACATGGCATAACAATAGGGGAGGGGATATTACCGGCAATCGACTTCAGAGGAGAAGGGGGCTATACAGTTGCACCTCCAAGTGAAAACGGTAACGGAAAAGCATATAAATGGATACAGAACTGCGATGAATATTCGCGGGCGATATGCCCTTCTTCTTTTATAAATATATTAATAAATAAATATAATGTGTATGGTCACGCCTTACAAGGCAATACCGACTTTGTGACAAGCGTGACATCTGTGACAGAGTGTGACATATGGCAGGATGGAGTAAGAGATAAAAACCTATTTCATGTAGCTTATTGTCTTGCTCAAACCAAGAACACAGACGACTATATTAGGCAAGCATTACGGGCGATTATCCTGTCATGGGGCGAACGTGATGAGAAGTGGATTGATGCCAAAATAAAGAGCGCAACGGAGCGTCTTGATCGGAAGGATCGGAACATTCAAGCGATGGTTGATGAGTTCATTGGTGTGACAACGGGTGACTTCAGCGTGACATCTATGGACAAAGAACTGGGTTTTGTGACTAAGTGTGACATGGCTGCGGCCCGAAAAGCGTTAAGTAGGCGTAAAGATTCACTTGTTGAAAAAGCAGGTAAACGGGATGGTTGGTGGCGACGGATTGACACAGATATCGAGGTAATGGATTTCGAGGAGGAGCAGGGAAATATATCAAGTGTGAAACTTCCCTTTGGGTTGCATGAACTGGTGGATATCTACGAAGGGAACATAATTTTAGTGTCGGGAGAATTTAATGCCGGGAAAAGTCTTTTTGCTATGACGACCCTGATTAAGAATAAGCAAAGTTTCTCGATACGGTATATGTCGTCTGAAATGAAAGTAGGAGAAATAAAGGGACGGTTTAAGTGGTTCGGGGTAGATAAGGAGTGTTACTGGCCCGACGCCAACTGCAAATACATTGCATTAAAGAACAATCTCACGGCGGGATTAATACCTGATGGGCTTAACTTTATTGATTATATGGAGTTTCCCGAAGGGAATTACACTCTTGCCTCTGAATATATGAGACAAATTCACGACAAACTGAATAAGGGGATTGCTATTGTCTGTATCCAGCACAAGGAAGGATCGGCATTGCCTCGGTCTGCGGATCTGGTAATGGAAAAACCCCGTTTGGCTATTGCTTTGAAAAAACTATCAAAAGACGAAGATATTGTAACTGGATACGCCACATTACTGAAAGTTAAGCATCCGAAGATGGGAAAGATGGAGGGGAAACGGCTGAAGTACGAGATACGGCATCATGGTAGCGAGTTTAAGACATTGATTGATTGGGGATTTTGGAAAAGCATGGCATGAAAAAGATACTATGGAAAGGACTATTTAATTATTCATGTGGCCTTGAAAGACTTTTTGCCTATTCCTATTCTAAAGAACAAGCAAGAATAGTTATGTGTAGAAGATTGGCAAAGAACCATGAAGTTCATCCAAGTATTGTTTTGGGAATGTTCGATGGGTCAAAAGATAATTTTATCATCGAGGAGGAAAAGAAATGATACCAGATTGTGAATTTGAAGAATATCTATGGGACTGGGTTGAATATCTATCACAGAAAAGCGATGGACATTTTACCCTTATGAAATTTACGACACACTGGAAAGCGATGTTTTTCACACCGGATCTTGATGGAAAGAAGGGCAGAGCACAAGTCTCGGAAATATCAAGAGGAAGAACACGAAAAGAGGTACTTATGATTGTAATCGGAGAAATGTTGAAGGAGGAGGTATAAGCCATGACGCTCGCAGATGAATTACGGAGACGCATCGAAATCAAGAAGCAACTTGTGATATTGACCGAGGAAGAAATTGCCGAGTTGGAGCTGCGGCTGATCGAGGAGGAGAGCCATGAAATATGAGATTGGTGATTTAGTCGCGGATGAAGATGGAAATTCTGGCATTGTTGTAATTAGATGGGATGATGGGGATATTTGCGAGATTGAGAACGATGCAGCACATCCCAATCCGGAGATTGTTGGACATTATTTGATCGAGAAGGAGGCGAAAGAATGACTCAGAAATGTCTATTACATGATCCCGAAGTGGGGATAGGACACGGGAAAGAATGTTGCTGCATCTGTTCAAGCCAATTAATCGCTACTGTTTGTAATTGCTTTGATGTTTGGCCGGTCAGTCTCATGCAAGGTAAACCACATGAATTGAACAATAACCATTTCGACATTGGTTATGTCTGCCTTGTGTTTCAACGTGATGGAGTTGCAGAATTAAAAAAGGACAGACACGGCGGATGTGAGTGTTTTACCAAAAAGGAGGAGGTAAGCGGTGAGTAAATTTCACAAACAAGTACAACCGGCATGGGCAATAAAAGGGGAGCTTCCCGGCTATTCCAAACCGTATTTCATGGGGATTTTTAATTTCGCCGGAAGCCCCCTGGAGCCCTGCCAGGACGGGATGCGAACCGGCCTATTTAAGACCCGGAAGAAGGCAAGGAGGAAATAGCATGAAGGCGGCAGAAAGGAAATGCCGGGTACTTTGGCAGCAGATAGTCACGTTAAGGGATGGTCGTTGCCTTCGATGCGGCCATGTATGCCTTGAAGGTGGGGAGATGCAGAACGTCGGGCACCATGTGTTTGGGCGGAATAAGATGGGATCGGCGTTTGATCCAGATTCCGGCCTCTCGTTTTGCTCGGACTGTCATCAATGGGTCCAGAAGAACCAGTCATGGGCGCGCAATCTGCTTGCGGCGAGGATTGGTGAGGAGCGATTTACCCATCTGGAATATCTCTCACGCCAGGTGGTCAGGCTGCGTGATACAGATTATAAATCTATAGCGGTGGAATTGGGGAAACGGTTGGAAAACATGAAAGGAGAAAGGCCATGAAAAAGCGTAAGATGAAAGAGAAGATCAAGAACCTGAAGTGGAAAGTGGAGGTTTTGTAGGATGAAAGAGATTGGTGGGATGGTCAAGTTTGCGAATTAGACCAAGAGATTGTAAGGATAAAAGTTCTCGCCTTTGACATGCTTGCAGAAAAAGGATGAGGGGGTAAGGTATGAGCAAGAAGCGGATTTTTAGCGGAGATTATAGCCGGGATATGTGGGCGGCAATCAATGATGCGAAGAGAAAAAGAGACCTGCGCGGAGCATTATATTTTGTCTGCTGCCGATTGCAGGAATTTGAATCTATGGTGAAGGCCAAGAAGCGGCTCAAGAAGATCGGGAAGGTGCTATGACGCTATCGGGGGGATTTAAGAAGGTCTTTCTTTTATCTTTTTGTTTTAAGGTCTTAATCTGTTTTATGATTTTGGTGAGATTTGAGAGCGCAAAAACCCTAATCCCGCCGGTTAAAGCAGTTTCAGTGTTTGCGCCCTCGGTCTATGACTTCGGAGCCGACCGTCAAGCGGATCATTACCAGCAGGTGAATGATCTTAGCCCTTGCCTTTCGGTTTTACCTGCAAACCGCCCCACATGACCGCGTGCAAGGCATTACCCGCGCGGTGCGTTGTGTGTCCTGGTCACGCAATATCATCTCCTTGCCGCCAGTCGTTATCCGCCCCGGCAAAGAAACGCCCGGATCATCTTCAGCAAGCCGAAGTGAATAGGGCCGAAGCAGAAAACCCCGACCATCCTTTTTGAGGGGATAGCCGGGGTCTCTGTTTCAACTCTACCAGCGGGTGCGAAGGATGCTGAGGCAGTGAATGCCAAAGAACCAACCGCAGGTATTAGATTTTTCGTATATGTTTCCATTCACTACCACCCTTCGCAATTCCCATATACGAAAGAACTGCGAGAAAGTCAAGCCTTTTCTTCTCCTTTCAGATCCAGAAATAGACGACCATCAGTGCAACGACCGCCACCGCCGCGCCGATGAGCCTTTTTGTCAGACCTTTTTCGACCAGCAGGCAATATTCAGTGTGCCGGTCCCAATGATTACGGCAAATATGTATTGATTTCACGGCTTCACCTCAAAACCTTTCCGATCCGGTTCCGCAACCCAGGACGACGGCGGGCGGATCTTGCGGCTCAGGGGTCGCTTTTTTGATGGCGTCACTTGCACGATAAACCTCGGCGCCATGTAAGCGGTTATCTGTTATCATATCCAGCAGTCCCCTGCACGCATCCAACAGCTCCAGATTTTCCGCTGCGTTTGTGATGGCAGCGGATAAAAGATTCATTGCGCCATGATCCTGGTCGGAAAATGTTTTCCGCCGTAGCCATAGTTGGTGCATTGCCGCCTTGCACGCCTCCAGCAGTTCCCCATTGACTCGTTTCAGCCGTTCGACTTCATTGATCCATTCATTTTTCATGATTCTGCCTCCTCAAATCCAATATTTTCAAGCGTTTCGGTCTCCACCTTGTATGGTTCCTCCTCTGCCGTGATATTCAACGGAAAGATGCCCCCATCAAAGCCTTCCTTGCGGTATTCCGTCCCCGCAGTGTTGCGCTCATCGGCTGACACGAAAGGCCCTTGAACGTCTGGGTCAACATCATCCTCGACCAAAATCAGGTAGAAATATATGTCCATGTTCATATCCCCCTCTCTTCAAGATACCTGATAATCAGCTCCATGATTACCAGGTTCATCGGTTTTCCTTCAAGGGCTGCCGCTGACCGTAGTTCGCGCCGGACGCTGGCCGGTAGGTTGCGGATGATGATCGAACACAATTTTTCCATGATTTATTCCCTCCTCTCCCGCCTTCTCCGGGGCGGTTCCGGGGTTGGTTAGGTTACATCTGATCAATACGGGGGACATCAACAATAATTTCCCGCACTATCCCGGTTTCCCATTTTGCGCCGTGCTCCTGCTCCCGGAAGGTGATTTTATCGCCGGGAGCGTAATCCGCCAGCCGTTTATCCGTGCGGATGTAGTAGTGATTCACTGGCATTGTCCCGATTTTCAATATTCCTGCGTTCATCTCTCTCCCCTCCATTCTGTTTAGAAAATTAAAATAACCTCGTCTGCTTGATTCCAAAATTCCTAATCTTTTTATTGCAATAGAGGTGCGCCAACTGTGTGTTTCGCTTGGTATGTGGCCCACCGTCAACAAGCGGGATGATATGGTCTATGCTTGCACACATTGGGGCGGGGTATTTAAGATTCTTGTTTACCTTCTTATTGCATACTTGACAAACCCACCCATCCCTCTCGTAAATTTCCATCCTTTTGAAATATTTATACTCCCCGCCGTATTTTTTAACTCTTTTCCTTACATCCCTTTCGGCGTAATATTCAAAATTAGCCCTGTAATGCTCTCGCCAATAAGCATTTTTCTTATCCCTGTTTTCCTCAACATATTCCTTGTGGTGTTGCGTGTCTTTAATTTTTTGGTAATATCGAGTGCTATATTCCTTAACTTTGTCCTTGTTAATTTTTTGGTAATATCGAGCGTTAGAGTCCTTAACTTTGTCCTTGTTGTTCCGCTTCCATTCCATAACGGTAGCCTTTTCACAGTTTTTGCAGATGGATTTCAGGCAGCCAGCCCGCGTGTTAAAATAAAACTCTGATTCCGGTTTGGTGGTTTTACAGGCAGTGCATTCTTTGTTTGACATTTTAGACGCCCTCCTAGTGGCTTTAGTTGCGCTAGGCCGGGCCACGCTAGGACGTGACCCGCTTTCGGGAAGTGCCCTCCCACCTATGCACAATTCAAATAAACCATAAAGAGGCCCATAATGCAAGCTATTTCTGTAAGGTTAGGTTGCTATAAGCCGATCATTCCACCACTTCAAGGATTCCGTCGGTCCTTGAGTGACCATAGACGCCCCTTCTGTCTCGATTCGGGCAATCTCGGCCCGATCCGCGTCACTTACAGCCCACGCATCATTTAAGCACGTCCAGCCGCAACGCGCAACAGCCTCTTCGATATCCGCCGGCGCGAGTCTTAGCCGCCGAACCTTTCCGTTGTCGTCAAATCCTGCATTGATTATCATTGTCTTTTTCTCCTTCCCCGGATTAAAGGTTAAAGGTGCGTATCAAGTCCCGTTTCCGCCGTGAAAATCTTCTGAAGCATGTCGTCATAAACCATCTCATGCTCTGCGATTTTCTTCATGCTCGGCGTGTGAATGTTTTTCTGTTTCCGATAATTCCAGAAACTGACGGTGTAGGTATCCGACGGATCAAGGATAATGCGGACCCGGTTTATATGGCTTTTTGTGATGGTGCCGGGAAGATGAAACGTCAAGCCGTCCTTGTCTGTCATTGTCATGTAATGCTTTGCGCCGGTCATAACGGTGAATTTTCGCCCGCCCAACTGCTGAATGATCTCGTTTGCAATCAATATTTTCCGTTCCTGCATTCCGTCCATGATGTCCTTCCTTCTCCCCGTCGTGCCGATAGGTCAGCGGATATTTAACCAAAATATGTTTCCCCGTTTCCGCGCCGCCGGGGATCCCCGCCGGCGCGGATAAGGGTTAGGCTGCTGTTTTCTCAAACCGTGCCTTGATTGCCCCGAGTGTCTCCGGCGCATAGTAAAGGTCCAATTCTACGCCGTTTTCAATCAATTCTTTGATGCTGATATATCCAAGCTCCGCGTTTTCAGTGTCGCCATTCAGACAAGCAAAGCCATAAGCTTGCTGCTGCTCGCCGGGGATCTCGTCGTCAAGCGATCCGGTGTCTTTTTCGGTAATGTACCAATCCGATCCGCCGTTAAAGTAATGGAGCGTGGCTTTTTTCATGTCTGCCGGTATGTCCTCGGTTTCATACGTTTTTGGCATGGTTGCCAAGGTGATCTTCAAGCTATTGATCATGTCCCGGAAGTATTGTCCCTCTTCGCCTCTGCAAGCTGATTTCATGGCCGCCAACTGCGATTTACCTATAAACTGATTCATCCTCAACGGGATTATTGTGTGTCTGTATGTCTTTTCCATTTTTCAATCCTCCTCTTGTTTGGGGTTATGCTGCTATCAGTTTCGTAAGTTTTGAAACGGCGATTCTGTTAGCATCTGACCATCCCTTAAGATATTCAGATATTCCGCCGCTATGGTCGCGCTGTTGAAGCATAATGCTTTCATGGTTTAATTCGATGATCCGCTTGAGGTCTATAATCACTTCCGCAATTCTGTCGGCGTCTATCTTTTTCATTTTTCAATCCTCCGTTAGGTTTAGGGTTCTAATCCCTTCATTCATCCCCTTGACATGCAAGAGGATGGGGAAGGATTAGGCGGCTCTTTTCAATTCAAGGCCACGGCTTTGTGCATGCTTCCAGATTTCAACGCTTCGCCGATGCTTAGCGGGGACATATTCACGCAATCCGCGATCATAGTGCATCCGTTCCCCGTTTTTCCTGAGATATTTCACAAGGGCGCGATATTCGATTCCCCACGGTCCCTCTTTTGCGAGATCCGCAATAATTTTCGACATCAATCTTGCATTTCCCCATTGGAGTTTCACGTCGGCACTAAGGGCGTAAGGGATCGTTTTCGCCTCTTCATTATTGCGGCGATCCGCATCATTGCATTGTCCCCTAAATTCGCCGATATCCCGGTATGACGAAAATTTCCCGTCGGTATCAGTCTCATAAACGGTGATTGTCGGATGAGAATATCCAGGGGTTCCTCTCATAACATGGTAACTGTAATAGAATTTTGTCTTCATGGCTTTATCCTCCTGTGTTAGTTGTTTAGGGACTAAGGTTTAGCAGAATCAGCAAAGCGCCGGTAAAGGGGTTATTATCTCCTGGCACTTGCGCGCCGATGATTCAGATCGCTCCGCTTTGTCAGCGTGGTATAACCGTTGAACGGTGCGTCCTGATAGCACAGAAAGCCGTAAAGGGCGATGTTGGCGATAACGGCCCTTAAGTGTTCCCGGCGCTGTTCGGTATGCGCCTCAGTTGCTAAATCAATCGCTTCATTATTGAAATGTTCCGATATTGCCTCATAAACTCCCGGAATCCTCAAAATTTGGCCCATGTTTTCTTTTTCCATTAAAGCGATAAGGGCCGCGTCAAACTGTTCATCTGTGATCTTCATAATCCACCTGCTTTCTGGCGCTTTACAAATCCCGCTAAGGTTTGTCGCGGCTGTTCATGCTCCGTATCATCTTCGGTTAGTATCCTTCCGACCTTTACCGGCTGCATACTCAAGGGCCACTTTCAAAGCCCGCCCGCTTTCTGTTCCTTGTGTCGCCTCTTCCTGGCGTCCCGGTCCCTGGGGTGGTAGGCTCTTGGTGTATCGCCGTTGCCTTGATATAGAGCATTATCCATGCCAACATTGCAATCAACGTCGCTAACTGCATAATATAAGGTAAGATATTTATTTTCGGCCCGAAAAACGATACAAAATCCACCCTAATACTCGTCAATAAACCATAAAAATCCGTGGAAATTACAAAAACAACCGTGGAATTTACAGGTATTGGCCCAAAACACTTATTGATAACTATTTATCCACAGCCTATCAACAGGCCAAATACCCCGGAAACTCAACGTCAGTATGGCGGCGCATAATATCAGGATCGGTTATCCACAATCCGCTATATCGGCGCCCGCAGGCCGATTACGGAGCACCCAAGACAGACCTATAAGGGTAGTTGTCAACCGGTTTGTCGGCATGGTGTAATAATAAGGTGTCCGCCTCGTGGCGATATGGCATAATATACAATCAAATCAACCATATAAAAAAACAGCCCATCCTGTTGACAACTATGTTGATAACTGCCATTTACCCTGTTGATAACCGTAAAAGCAAGAACCGGGCTACAAATAACCCTTGACATGGCAAAATAATAGGCGTAATAATAACCATCACCCCGAGGAGGGATAAGGAAAGGATGACCCCAGAACAAATCGCCACCGCAATCGCTGCTCTCATCACAGGGTCAACCCAAGTCGCCGCCGCCGCCGCCGCTGGCGTACCCGAAAGCACGCTACGGTATAACCTGACCAACAAGGCGGAGATAACAAACCTCATTAAGACAAATCAAACTCATTTAATCCAATCATCCCTGACCAAGGCAATACAAAATCAGATAGATAAAATAACTATAAGCTCTGACCTCGCTGCGAAGTTCCGCGATAACAAGGACTTACCGGCAGGATACAAAACCTACGCAGAATTAGGCACTCGCGCGGAAGAAAAGTTACTTGAATCGGTAGGTATTCACCCGTCGCACACGCAGAGCATCAGCCTCACCCAGATCATGATTGATGCTCGTTCTGAGCTGTCGCCGGCGGTCGAGAGGCTACTGGGACAACATCTCCAAGGGGAGGTGACCGACCTGGATCGTGCCACGATTGGGCCAAAAGAGGGTGATAAGGTATGATAGTACTGTACCATAATTTAACACTATTCGCTAATTATGTGATATAGTTCAGGTAATAGGATAAAATGAAAGTTTACAGAATATACATTATCAGACATTACTCCATTACAGGCAGGGGGGTGGAGGGGGTGGGGGGGGACCGGCGACGGTGGGTCCCCTATGAGTACTATATCCCTTTCCTCGTCACACACGGAGGGTAAATTGGTTTTGGGTATCAAAGTAGTTTATTGATGGTCATTCGGGATAATGACCTTGATTTCAGATAAGTGGTTTGGTAGTTAAGGAGATTGTTGGTATGCTATTAGTTAGAGAGAAATCGAAGAAGGCAATATCTGGAAATATATTAATGGGATATATGTTTATTATGTTTAAGAGAATGGCAATTAGGACAAAGTATAAGCAAGTTCTCAATGGAGTGATTTTTGCCGTTCAAGTCGTTGTGATGAACACCAAGAATTTGGGGGTATTCATTATATCCGCATTCCATACATTTTTCGATCAAGCCGCGTTTCCCCAATGCTTTTCTTACGCCACTACCGAGGCGTATCGTAAATTCTTTTTTCTTTGCTTCCCATACACATTTTTTAGAACAATATATTCGGTGCTGAGAAAAAGCCGTTCTAAACTCTTTCTTGCAAAACAGGCACCTCACAACCGTTTTTCCCTTAAGGTGTTGCCCCTTATAATAGCATTTTCGCGAGCAATATTTAACCTTCCCCTCTCGACACGCTTTATACTCAAAATCATTCCCACAAATTATACATTTTCTGTTAAAAGATTTGAATGCGGACATTCCCCTGCATTTAGGGGAGCAAAATTTAGCAGTATTAAACCTGTTTATCGGAATATAGAATTCTTTACCGCAAGTTTGACAATTAATCGTTTTCCCTGTTTTTGGTTTTTTGCTCATCCGGAGGTCCCTCTATGCCATTAAAAAAAGGTTCATCTCAAAAGACAATTAAATCTAATATAAAAAAGTTAATAAAGCAAGAAAAATATCCGCAGCGGCAGGCTGTTGCAATCGCGATTTCGAAAGCGGGCAAGAGCCGGAAGAAGAAAAAGGGGCGCAAGTGACCGATCCTGCTCTTTCACAACTTACTGAGAATGACATTCAGTCGCTGAATGATTTTGGCGGGTATTTGGATTTCATACCGACGAAGGTTTGGAAGTGGCTGATAAATTGTCCATGCAAGATTATATGCCTGATAACCGGCAACCAGTTCGGGAAAAATGAATGTTTGTCGTATGTTACACCGATTGATACACCAAAGGGACGAGTATCTATTGGTTCGTTGTACGAGAAAGGAGAACCATTTGAAGTTTACTCTTGGGATGGGGATAAAGTGATAACAGCAAAAGCCCTTCCTCCGTTCAAGAAGGAAGGGTTACATAAAATGTATCGCATTACGATGAAGGATGGTCAGTGGGTAGAAGTCTCTGCCTTTCATCGAGTTTTGACTGTAAACGGCGATTTTTCCACTGTCGAAGCTTTATACGATTCTTTTCTCGAGCACTCTCCGGCAGATGTTTCCTTGAATTATTGTATGCCTGTTGCCGTTCCTTCCCTTCGGGTGTCAAGTTCGGAACCTTGCCAAGAAGTTCATGTTGGAGATGAACGGCATTTTGCTGGAACACAATCAGATTCTTTAGGTCATTGTTTTGGGGATTCCCGTCTATGTGGTGAACTACTTCAAAAGGTTCAAGATAACGTCCAAGTTCCTTTTCCATCACAAGGCGATGTTCAGCTACACGATGTTGCTTTGTCGTATAAGGATGATATGGAAGGTAAATATACCAATATCCCCCGATTAAAACACGTCCTCCTTTCCAATTTGGATGTTTGTTACCAGAACGTGGTCCAGTTCTTTGAGTCCTTAGGGCCAACTTTTTGCACCACTTCTGGACAGTATCTTCATGGACCTCAAGACGCGCAGCAACTTCCTTTTGTGAAAGTTTTGCTACCTCAATCATTACCCGTAAGTATTCCGCAACCTCATTCGACAAAAGACTTTTCGGCATATTCTCCTCCTTTAGGTATTGATGGTAATAGTATTATAAGCATCAAACCTATTCCTTGTCAAGAGGTATATGACACAACGGTAGAGAAATATCATAATTATTTGGCTGGAGGATTGATTCATCATAACACCGTTATCATGGATTATTATCTGCGTGTTTGGGGCAGACATCCGCAGAAGCACAAGAACATTCTGCCGGATGATAAGGTAAGGACGATCCGGTTTGCCTCTGAGAATCTGCCGGGGGACAATGAGAATGAGGAGGTAAGGAACACTCAGTATCCGGTATTGAAGAGGAGATTCAATCCGTCGTGGATTTTGAAGGACATCACGGCAAGGAAGCCGGTGGTAGCGGTGCAGCCGCAGACGCACAGGATTTTACATGATGGAACGAAATGCCTTACAAAGCCGGTTCAGTTTGAGTTTGTTTCTTACGGGCAGAGTACGCAGGCTCAGGCAGGAGTACAGAGGAAATCGGTTTACATTGACGAATCGGCCCCGCAGGATTTCTTTTATGAGCAGATTCCTCGACTTTTGGCTGCGGACGGCGATCTTCTTCTTTCTTATACGCCTATACCGGGGAATATAGGATGGGAGTTTGACGAGCTTTATGAACGGGCGAGGGTGATTTACAGGACGGAAGCGGTCAGGAACCGGGTGAAGGATCGCACCGGGGTTGAATTGCCGGAGATTCAGAAGACCGATAGCAAGGATGATATTGCTGTAATAATGGCCGCGACGGATGATAACCCGGTTTACAAGCGGCTGGCAGAGGAGAAAAGCAAACGTCTGGGTGAAGTCATAACGGTTGACGAATACATCACCGATATGCTTGGCCTGATTTCAGACGAGGATGTGATTGATGCGCGGCGGTATGGGTTATTCCGGCAGTTGTCGGGGAAGATTTTCAAGGGATTCAGCGCCACGGAACATAAAATCGGGGGCGAAAAGTATTTTCGGGACGGCATACCGCATGAATGGAAGCATTTCCGGGGAATTGACTGGCATGAATCGACGCCGTGGGCCTGCGGATGGATCGCCGTCAGCCCGCAAGACGAGATTTTCGTCTATAACGAGTTCAATCCGTCGCCCGAAAAGATGATTACGATGGACATCGCCCGTGTGATTGCCGTCAGGAGCCAGGATTACCAGTTTGATTTGAATTTGATCGACCCGTTGGCGGCTAAGGTGCAACCGAATACGGGATTAAGCTCGTTGGAGGATTTGAATCGGATATTCGCGGCATTTAAACGCGAGGGAATAGGGACTGGGGGGTACTGGCAGGTATGGGATACGAAATCGCAGAAGGGCAGGGACGAAATCAGGAAGCGGTTGCAGAACGCTTCTCTGTGTGGGCGTCCTTTCAACAACGAAGTAAAGAAGGAGGGCATTACTCGACACTTGCCTACCCTCTGGATTTTGGACAACTGCGTGGAAACCGTCAAGAGTTTGAAAAACTGGCGGCGCGAGGAATGGGAACAGCGTTCCGCCCTGACGACGAAAGACGAAAAGGAGACTCCGCAACAGAGATGGTCGCATTTCTGCACGATGCTCGAAGGGTTATTGAAGCGCCCGGAGGTCTTTTCCGCGAGATGGAGTTCCCATCGAACATACAGGGAGCCGAAGAGATACTTTCAAGCGGCTGGGGGTGGCTGATGCCGCTGTATCTGCTATCCTGTAAAAAATGCGAAAAATTGTGGGAATTGATTATCCGGTTGAGCGATTACGATAAGGATGTTGAATGCCCTGAGTGCGGGGAGAAGTTGAAGCGTCTTGTGACGCCGGTTGTCTTTAAGGTAAATTAACTATCCAAAAAATGGAGGAATTTATGTTATCAGATCGGCAAAGGTTAGATATTTTATCATCCTTAGAATATAAAAGGGGAATTTCGATAGAGAGATTGGGATTGCCAAATGGTGTACTAAAAAAGTGCTTGGCTAATAAGATAACGTCTTTGGCATGGATACTTAGTTTAAGTGAATATGAATTTCTACAATACCCCGGTATTGGCAGAATAACAGTTAATGAAATTAAGAATATGTTAAACGAAATAGGGCAAGAACTACCTAAAATATTTAAGGTTGGGGAGGATCTTAAATGCGGTGAACGGGTGCGTATTTTACGTCAAAATGTAATTGTTAAGTTAAGGTGAAGGGTCGGACTGGTGAAATCTGATATTGAATCTCACATTGCGGGTTTAATCAAAAAGGAATACGATACCGCGAAATCCAATCAGGGCGGAGATAATGCTGACTTTGAGGCGGTGATTGACCTTCTTGAATGCAAACGGACGGAGAAAAACTACGAATGGTTAAGCGATGTCTTTTTTCCTAAGTATCCCGCGATGGTTCTCACCGAATCCTCTCAATGGGCGAATCAGTATTTTGCCAGCAGGGACTATGTTGATGTGTACCTTGAGGGCGACGGCCCGGACGATCAGGCAAAGTGCGCCCTTGTCAAGAAACTGCTCAACAAGGTCCTGAATCGGCGCGGTTTGTATCACTACCAGAAATATATGAGGGCTCGGACCATCAACAGCACGGCGGGTGTGACCTATGCCGTCTGCGGATGGGATCAGGTATTGCAGGAAACAGTGGTGGGAACGCGGAAAGTGCCGGATGGCGGTTCGACTATCCTGCCTACCGGCATAGAGATCCCGACGTTTAGGGATGAAGATGTGACGGAAGATCAACCCCTGAAAGACCACTTCTCGTATGATGTCCTCGACCCCCGCAATGTGTTCACCGACAATACTTATTGTTACAGTATTCAGGACAAAGAATGGATCATCCTGCGGTCAGAGGAGTCTTATGAAACTCTGAAGATGAATGAAAAATCCCACGGGTATATCAATCTTGACAAGGTGAGGGATATCCTTGACGGGAAATCCATTAGCGAAACCGATACGTCAAAGGAGACGTACAATAAAGAGGAGCAGAAGCAGAAAGTTTCGGAACCCGTTTCAAGGTTCGGCGATGTCTTGACCCGTTACGGCAAGATGTGGGCGGTTGTCAATACGCGAGACGAGTACGGGAACCCAACGGGGGTTGAATATGGATATGACGACCTGAAGGAACGCAAAGAGAATGCCGAGATCGTGGAGGGGATATCGACGGTATTCCTTCATGGAAGTCAATCGGCTCTTATCCGTTTCCAGGCGGCGCCGTTCATAGATTCGACCGGGAATCCATTTCGGCCCATTATTCGGGGGCTTTGCTATATTCACCCGACAAAAGATGTGGGGATGAGCGATGGGAAGTATGCAAGGGAGTCTCAGGTGGCCCTTAACGACACGATCAATATCAGTAACGACCGGGTGAAACTGGCGACCATGCCAGTCTTTGTGGGTGATAAATACGCCTGCGAAGACAACGACGATATTTACATAGAGCCGGAACACATCATCCCCTTGGAAGGTGGACCGGATAATATGAGGGAATTGGAGATCAGGAGTGACATCAGCGGGGCCATGCAGCAGGCGCAGATGTTTATCAGCGGCATGCAGGAAGTCATGGCGGTATTCCCGACCACGATGGGAGATGTCGGGCAGGCGTCCACGACGGCGACGGCGGTTGCGGGTGCCGATACCAGAAGCAATCTCAGGTCGAATTATAAGGCACTGACATTTGAATATACTTTCCTGACGGACCTCTACTGGATGATTTTGCAGACCTCGTATCGGTTCATGCACCCTATGACGGCCTTGAAACTTTTGGGTAAGGAAGGCGTCATGCTTTACGATCCATCGTCGGATTACACCTATCAGCCGGTTTCATCGAATATCGAGCAGGAACACGGCAAGATACGGAAAATGACAATACTGGATCAGATGATGGGGCGTGTGGCGAATATCCCGAATCCCAAGACGCCGGTGCTGATAAACAAGCTCATGGTGAAATTTTTTGATCTCTTGGGAGCAGAGTATCAGGACATTAAGGATTCGTTGCTTGACGAGGGACCGGCGGGGCAACAAGCGGCGATAGGGGCAGTTCCTCAAGATACGGCGGCTGGTCCCCCTGCCGGCATGGCGAGCAATCAGATGGGAATTGAAGCAAGTTCCTCGGAGATGATGGCAAGAGGCATGTAAATGACTGAAACAACCGTAACAGCGGAACAGCTTGCGAATTTCCTTAGACGGAAAGGGAGGGTTGGTTCGCAGACACTTTCTGTTTTAGGAAAGTATAGACCATTCGTGGAGGCGATTAATTCCGAAGTTGGGAAGGAGATTCTTCGGGATGCTATTTTAGTCCACGAATCACTTTTAACGAAGGTGGCGGACCTGACGGCGACGCCGGAAGAAACGATGGAGTATAGTGCAATCCGCAAAGTCATTATGCGCTGGTCCGACCGAATTGCGAAATACGAAAAGAACATGGCAGAGATTACGAAGGGAGTTTAGAAATGTTGACAGGAAGTGAAATAATCATCCTGAGTGTAGATGAAGCAAAACAGTTACTTGAAATTATCCAAGAATCCGGCGTTGTTTTTTCAGCAGATGGATTGAAAAAACTCGGTGGAAAACTCGATGTTTATGTAAGACTGAGAGAAATTGTTCGATATCATAGTGGGGAACTATGAAAGACCTTTTCGATTACATGAGGAAGCGGGATGTGAAAGGAGAACCTTTTTTGAATGCAGAGGGCAAGAAATTCTTTGGAGAGGTTCACATGATTTTCAACGATGGCAAGGTTGTTCATACACGTGACTGGCAGATGAACGACGTTGCGATGGTTGTGGAAAGCAAGAAGGTTTAACGCCCCTTACCGCCCCTGACTACAGGCACGCGGGACCGGGAATAAATAAAAGGAGAAGCTAAAAAATGGCAGAAGAAACAGTGCAGACGCAAGAGACTACGCCCCAGGAAAAGGCAACCGGCGCGGAAACCGTGACCAATGATGCCCTTTCCTCCGCGTGGGATGCGTCGCAGACAACGACGGAACAGGCACAAACCGAAACCGAACAGACCATGGAACAGAAGACGGATCAAACGGCAACTACGGAAACCGGACAGAAAGAGGAGCATCAGGAACAGACCGTAACGGAAGAGCATGAGGAACCCACCGACAACGCAGAGCGTTCCCGGTTAGGCCGAAGACTGAAAGCCACGGAAGAAAAACTTGATGCAATCCTCGCGAAACTGGAAGGGCAACAGGGAGGGCAGGCGCAGCAGTCGGCCGCGCAGGCTCAGGAAAATGTGACCTATGACGACAGTTATATCCAGAACCAGATCGACGCCGCCATTGTAGAAGGCAAATTGCCTGAAACCATTATGACGCCGCACGATCAATATCGGGTGAATCAGTTTGTCAACGGGTTGCATCAACAAATCTCGAATCAATATGCCGTCCGGTATCTCAACACCCTGAAGACTCCGGTACTCAAAGGCAATACGCCGGATGACATTCATGTGGAAGTGATTGCCGAGCTTCAGAAGGTCGAAAGCCCGTTTAATCTTCGGCGGTATGACAATCCCATGGTTGACGCTCAGATGAACTATCTGGAAGCCAAATCATCGATTTTGCAGAAACGCCTTTCCGTAGGAGAGACGGCAACCGTTTTTAAGGGACAGCCAAAGGGCGGTCCCGCAACGGGAACGTCCGTATCAACTCGTACCGGAACTGTGGTGGATGAACTTCCCGCCCTCGATGAAGCATCTCAGGACTTTATCAAGCGAACCGGGATGAGTGTGGATTCCGTCAAATCTGCCTTGAAAGGCAATATGCCTTTCCACCTGAGAGGAGGAATCCGATAATTGGAGAAAGGCCGCTACACCGTTTACGCAAAGATGAGATTGCCGAAAAGAAAGCGGCGGATTGCCGTTCCTGGTTCTTTTGAAGATACGGGAAAGTATATCCGGTGCTGGAATTGCGGTTTTATCATCAATGTTGATCGGGACATGGGAGACCCGGAAAGGACCGGGAATTACGAAACCGACATGATTGTGGTAGCGCAATCCCCCGTCGGTAGCGGAGATGACATTCAACTCGGATTGGATACATTAAGTATGATTGGCGTACTGCTTATAAACGGTCCTGACGGAAATCCCGTCACGGATTTTTACACGCCACGGATACCACAGGTGGCAAGGGGGTGTCCCCTTTGCAGCACGACCAACCTGTAAAATAACATAACGCTAATCAGAAAACTGAGGGCGACATGAACGGAAAACAATCCGTCGGTCGCCCTTTTCATTTCAAGGAGGTTTAACATGGGATTCACGGTAATAGAACATGAGATTCGCAACATTTGGGCGCCCGTTAACTTTGCGAATTCCGCCAAAACGATCTATGAGGGATCGATTGTCGCTTTCAGCATTGCGATTGGGCAGCCGGACGGAGAAGGGCTGATCGCTATCGCAGCGGCGGCCGGGCATGATGACACCACGACCAAGGCCGTTCCCTTCGGTGTCGTGCTCGCCGGGAACGATGCGGCTCCGACATACGATTCAACATACAAGGGGCAGAAGATCGTCTCTTGCGGAACGCAGGCCCTTCAGGTTGCCAGGGATTTCAGGGGCGCTGAAGGGATGTATGCAAAGGGAGATCCGCAGGTGCTTGCGAAAGTCTCCGTCATCGGACCGGGGACCGTCCTGAAGGGGCCTATATTTCTGGCGACTTACGGGGTGGCGCCGACGGTTTACACCAATACGGCGGCATCGACGGACGGTCTGACGATCACCACGTCGGCAATCGCAAATACCCCCATCACCTACAATACGACGTGGTATTGCAGGAGCGGAGCTAACCGGGGTCTTTATAGAGTATCGTACAGCACATCAACGACCTCGCATACGTTCTACATTGCGTGGCCGTATGATATCGCAGTCGGAGACACTTTTGTGCCGGTATTCTTGCGCCAAGGAACGTGTCTCGCGCAGTTTGACGCGCAGTCCACATTCATCGAGCAGCAGCCGTCAACGGGAACGCACGATTACGAGCTGGACGTTCTGGAAATCAACCTTGAGGTCGCAGGGGCAGAATACGCGATCTTTAAATTCAACGCAGATCAATTTTGCGCGATTCGCGCTTAAGGAGGTATGAATCATGGGAAACCCTGTAATTTCTGAAAATTTCATCCGTTTACTCGACACACGCCTTCGGGAAGTATCCGAAAATGCGTGGGCGGAACTGCCAAGCCAGAAGGGGGAACTCTACCGTGACGTGCCTTCCGATAGTGCGTGGGAAGAGTTCTTTGGCGTTTCCGGCGTGGCCGACATTCCGGCCTTTAATGGGAAACTGGAATACCTTTCGCAGTCTCCCGGTTATTTAACCCGGATCGAACCCAAGGAATATGCCGCAGGTCTTGCTTTTGAGCGGAAATTCCTGGACGACAAGAAATACGCCGTCATGTCCGATCAGGTCGAGTCTCTCACGATTGCCGCACAGCGCACCAAGGCGAAGATCGAAATTGATCCTTTTGCCTATGCGTTCTCTTCGGCGTTCACCTTCATGTATTCGGAAGAGGGCGTATCCCTCTGCTCGGATTCACACACCAATAAAACTGGTGCATCCACGACAACCGGATTCGACAATGCCAGCACTGGGGCACTGAGCAAAACCAGTCTCGCGGCAATGCGCTTGAAGATGCTCCGCTACAAGAACGACATCGGGGAGCGAATCATTACCGATCCCGATACCATCGTTTGCGGGGAGAGTCTTGCGGATACGGCGTTGGAGATCGTAGGTTCCGAGAAAGACCCGACCTCGGCCAACAACGCCATTAACCCGCAGTACAAGCGGTTCAAAGTGTTGGTCCTTCGGCGTCTCGACGATTACGATTTAAACAACTGGTTTCTGGTTGATTCCCGGCAGATGAAAAAGGATCTAATGTGGATTGACCGTATTGCCAAGGAAACCAAGATGACCGTCGATTTCGATACGTTCATGCTGAAGTGGAGCATCTATTTCCGCTGCGGCAACGGGTTCAAAGGGTGGAGATGGTGTGAGGGAGCAAATGTGTCCTAATGACGTTTAACTAACGGGTGTGCGTCTCTGACGAGGGGGCGCACATCCATTCAAGTGTAAGCCGGAGTTCGATTCTTCGGGGCGGCGGATGAGATAGGTCGGCGTCACTGGTTGAAAGGAGAACAAAATGGGATTAACACATTTTCCGAATGGAGTATCAAGTTTTGGTGTGCCGGTTCTTCCTGGAGTAGGATCGGGGATATATTCCGGCGATACGTTTTTTGTAGATAGCGGTGCAGGGTCAGACAGCAATCTGGGGACGTTCGAGAAACCTTTTGGGACTATTGACTATGCAGTCGGCAAATGCACGGCAAGCAACGGTGATACTATTTATGTCAAGGAAGGACATGCCGAAGCGGTAACTGCTGCCGGTGGTCTTGATTTAGATGTAGCAGGTATTACGATAGTATTCCTTGGTGCCGGCAATGGCAGGGGGAGTGTAACCTTTTCGGCTGTTGTTGGCGCTGATATGGACGTTGATGCTGCGGATATTACACTTATCAACCCTCGGTTTGTTGCCGCACTGAACGCGCTTACCGGCCCCATTGATGTTAATGCCGCCCGGTTTAAGATGTATGGTGCGACATGGCAGGACGGGACAACCATTAATACCACGGATTGCGTAGTTGCTGATGCCAATGCTGACGATATGGTTATTGATGGGTTTGAGTTCATTGACGGAGATGCAGGTGGAACACAGAAACAGTCTTTTATCCAGGTAGCAGCGGCAACGAGACCGACCTTGAAAAACATCCGATGCACGGGCGATTTCGGTACGGGTATCATTGAGAACGGCACCGCCTGGGTGGATGCCCTTCTGGAGGATTTGGTACTGGACAACGCCAGTGTCACCCCGACCGTGGCGCTTCTGCTTCAGTTGACCTCCAGTGGCCAGGCTCGCAACTGTCATATCAGAGTAGCTTCCGGAACAACTTACGTGACGGCAGACAACGATATGCAGTTCTTTGAGTGTTTCGGGACGGGTACAGACGCAACCGCAGGCGAGAAGATAGGTACAATTCTTGCGGGTGACTTGGAAGCCAAGATTGATGTCATTGACGGATATTTTGATGCTCCTACTGCTGATGCCGTCACCGATGTCACGATCCGAGATGCGATAGGTAGGAAGACTGATGCGGCAGTTACGGTTGTGGCAGCCACCAAGACCCTGATGGCATATCTCAAGGGTGCAATCAACTGGTTGACGGTAGGCGTTGCAGATGCGGTAAGCAATGCGAGTGCTGCAGATGTTGTTGGAAATAAGACTGACGCTCAAGTGGTTGCAGTCGGGACTACGAAAAGCGTTATTGCCTACTTGAAAGGATTGATTGTCAACACAATCGTTTCGGCTGCGGATACCGCTAACAACATTGCGGTAAATGATGTAGTGGGCAACAAAACCGACGCCTCCGTTTATGTCCCCGGCACTACGAAAGCATTAGCGGCGTATGCCAAAGGGACTGCTGATCTTCAGGAGAAGGTGGTTCTTAAGGCTGCCGCTACAATGGTTAATGCACAAGTATTATTTACCGTTGCAGGCGGGTCAATCCTCATTGATGGTTTGGTGTCAGAATGTGTGACTGCTAACGATGCTACAGCGTCAACATTGCAGTATAGTGCAACCCCGACAGTGGGTGCTGCAACAACAATCTCAGCCGCAACAACAACATTAGCAAGTGTGGCAGCGGGATATTCAATATCAATTCTCGGCACAGCCTTATCCACGGTGCCGGCGTTAAGCGTTGGCGGTCCAAACCTTGGAATGACGGCTCCTTTAGTCGTTCCCGCTGGTACGATAACGGCAGTCGTAGGTACTGGTTCTACCACGGGGACATGGAAACATTATCTTAAATATCGTCCTCTGGCAGTTGGTGTGACAGTATCATAACCTTTTAGCAGCGAAGGGCGGCGCTTATAATACCGCCCTTTATTTGGGGATACCTTTTAACCGATGTAGATTCCATCAAATAACCTAAAGAATAGGAGGAAAGAGAAATGGCAGAAGAAACACAGGCAACACCGGTAGAAAAAGAAAAAGCGACATTCCAGATTTTCGGGAGCGTGGACCTGAATGAAAAAGGCCAGGTCAAATCAACGTATCCATCGTGGTACTTCGATCATCTGAAGGATGAATTGAAGAACGATATTGACCGGACGGAAACGCAGTTGAAGTTTGACCGCATTCCCAGGACCGAAATTTCAATCACCCAGGACCGTCTTGCACAGAAGAAGGCAAAACTGCGGGAACTGGAAAGCTCAACCCTTGAACTGAAGGGGAAACTCAAAGACCGCGTATCCACCGTCTATAACGAGCTTGGAGAAAAAATCGGAGCGGCGATGTTCTCACGTTCAGATATGAAGAAGGGCCTTGCGGACGCCCATGAAGAAATGAAACGCATGACGGAACCGTGCATTGAGGTTCGCGGCGATGCTGCGAATCTTGCCAAGGCGTGTAACGTGAAGGTCGTTAAAGGGAAAGTAACGCGGGACGGGGCTGCCAAAGTTTGGAAGATAGCAGGGAAGGCTTTGGAGACACATACCAATACGGAATATCTCCGTAAAGATGGATAAGAGGATTAAGCCATGGATGGAAAGTCGCTGACGAACGGGTTGGCGGTCATTCTCAACGAGACAGTATCCAGTTCCGATTTTCTGAGCAGCCGGGCGTCGTATGATTTTCTATATGAAGCGGCCTGTGAATTTGTCCGGCGCACAAGAGTTCTCACAACTACTCAGGCCATAACCACCGCCGCGGGTGTTGCTTCATACGACCTGAATGCCGACTTCATGGGGTTGTATCTCAGGGATTCGCAGAATCGCTATACGATCAAGTATGACGACGGCTCGACAGAATATTTCCTTCCATTTCGGGACTACGAATCGGTTGCTTATGCCAACCAGACCACGGCCGCTTTGATTCCTTCCAATTTCTCCCTGATCGATGATCCTACATTGACCGCCAGGATCACCGGAACCGTAACCTCGGCAGGTGCATCGTCCAATGGGGAATGTACGCTCACGGACTCGGCAGCCCCGTTTACCAGCGTAAAAGTAGGGGATGACGTTCACAACACGACGGACGCAAGTGATGGGGTCGTTATTGGTGTGACATCTACATCGGCCCTTGTGACGGCGCTCTTTGGCGGTACGGACAATGATTGGGATCTATCCGATGCCTATGTGATCGTTCCCCAGGGGCGCAAGCATATCGTCTTTGATCCGCCTCCATCAACATCGGGCCACGTTGCGACATTGCATTACGTACAAAAGCCGCAACCCGTTTATTCGCCGTATGCTACCTATCGGTTTGACCGTCAATACGCTCCGGCACTCATAAAATATGCCGCATGGCTTTATAAGATGAAGGATTCAGAACCGAATTTTGGGAATGCGTTTTATCGTTACTGGGATGCTCAATGCCGGATGGCGGCAAAGACGGAACACAAATCTTTTAACAAGCCGACCATGAGAGTGAATTTTATGAAACGAAGTTACGGGAGCAGAAGTTTCAGATAATGGCGACGAAGAATTCCCATAAAGACATTCCGCTTTCCGGGAAGTGGATGACCCGCGACGGGGCCACCATCGGGAATAATTTCCAGACGCTCGATAATTTGCGTTATGTCGGCGGAACGCACAAGTGCGGTGTCGGCGGCATGACGAAGATCAATACCGCCATTATGAATGCGACGTATTTCAAGACGCGAAACCTGTTTCACTTCAAGAAATCACAACCGGCGGAAAGCCATGTTCTTGCTCAGGCATACAATACGGGGCTGACTGCATCTCAGGTTTTAGAGAATACCACGGCAATCCCTTCGGCGGGGGCGTTTTCGGCGACTGCATTATGGACGGATTCGGCGGGTGCAGGTCGGGGAAAATTCTCTGATGCTGCAGATGGACAGATAATCTATGCCAATGGCGTTGATTCCTGCATTTGGGGCGGGAATGAACAGGCTGTAGGGGCATTGGTGCAAACAACTACTGCGTTGTCTGCCGCGAATGATGTTGCGGTCAGTCCCAAAATTTATACCGATCAGATCAATAATACAAAAAGCGATAGCGAGAACATTATCACCTGCGGCGGTTCTTACCTAACCTTTCTGATCGGTTCGCCTCGACCGGCGAAGGGAGCGAAGATTTACGTTTCTTCCGCCAATACGACGGCGAATACTCTTGTTGTGAAGGAATCGACATCGGGAGCATGGAACGCACTTACGGTGACGACCGACGGCACAAGGGTAACCGGGAAGACCTTTGCACAGACGGGCACAATTTCATGGGCAACTACAGTAGCCACGACAAAGCCAAAATACCTTGAAGGGTATTATCTCTATTGGTATCAATTCACGATTGATGCGGGGTCGGCAGGAATATACCATATCACGCTTGATCTTCCCTTTCAGTCCATCATTGATATGTGGGATGGTGTTTACAGGGACATTGCGCGATTTTACATTTACACGACTTCACAGGCCGACAAGAGTACCAATGTATATCGGCAAGAATATGACGCCGCTTCTCCTTCTACCTACGCGGATATCAGCGGATTGGTCTTTACAACGCAATATCTGGAAGTAGGATTTGATGAAAAGCAGACAGCAATTTATTTCGATATTCCTCCAGGATATGAAAACAGCACGGCGGCCACGGTCGCATCCGTTGATTATTGGACCGGTGCGGCCTATGCAACCGTGGGCGCTATATCGGACGGGACGGCAACGAGCGGGATATCCTTTGCCAAATCCGGCGTCATTTCGTGGAACAATACATCGTTGGCAAGTGAACAGAAAAAGCAATACGCCAATATTCAACCAATTTATTATTACCGGCTGAAATTCGATAAAACCCTCGATACGAGTGTCAGGATAGATTACGTCGGGGGAATCAGTGCATCCAAGACAATTAGTTATTTCAAGTTTCCGGTATTCGCTCAGGGGCGCGTATTGCTGTGCGCGGATATGTCGGGTCAGAAAAACAAAGCCATTGCCTCCTCTAAGTTCATGCCCCAAGTTTATAACGGAAGCGATTCGGTGGATATCTATTTCGGGGAAGAAGGTGAATTGACCTGTGGCACGGAACTCTTCAGTCAGTTCGGAGCATCTTTGTTTTCGCTCGTCTTCATGTTCAAAAACAATGAAACGTGGATGATGGCCGGGCAGGACATATACCAATGGGAAGTCAATACCTTCCTTCTTTCTTCCTCTATTGGCTGTCCTGCCCCCCTCACGTTGAAGACCATCAATCTCAATGCCGAACCGGGACAAGGGATAAACCGGTCCCTGGCGATATGGCAGGGATCTTCCGGGATCTATATGAGTGATGGACGCGCCCCTATACCGGTTCACATGGATATCAAGGAATATTTCGATCCGAAAGACAGCCGGTGCATAAAAGCATCTGAGGTTGGCAACTCGACCGCCTTTATTGATCCGGTCAATCAGGAATATCATTGGCTTTTCGCAAGTGGAACCGCCGGAACGCAGACCGAACTCGTTTACAGTATAACCGAGAACGGCTGGTACAGGATTCCGCGCGGGACCGGGAAGGCATTGGTGTGCGGTTGCGTCGTGACTGATACGAACGCAAACCAATACAATTACGGGATGATTGATACTGGATATATGGAAAGACTTGAATACGGGACTGATTTTGACGGCAACGATATTGTCCACGATTTCCGTTTAGGAGATGCGCCGTTATCCGATTCGCTTATGAATGAAACTGTTATTGATGTGGTCATGCTTTTCATGGTTGCGAAAACCACTACGACTAACACGGTGGTTGGGACGCATTACGGAGATGCGAAAACCACGGGGACGACCTTGAAGGCATTATCCCCGGCGAGTAGTGGCCATCGGGTAGCACAATCTTTTACAACGCACGCATTGGGGCGGCATACATTACATTCAACGGGATTCAGCATGACAACCGACAACGAGACAACTGGATTTGAACCGCTCGCGGTTGCTTATTCGTACCATATACAGGGGGAGGTTTGAAATGGCAAGTTACGTAAGTTGGGGAACGCGAAAGGCACTTGGGCGTAGATACGCTCTGGACCCGGCTCAACAGTTGGCGCAACAAAGACTTGAAGAGGAATACGCCCTTGTTCCCGGCAGAGAAGCCAAAGCATTGCAGGAAAGTCAATTTTCCAGGAACCTTGCCTTAACCAAAGAACAGATGAGTTCTTCAAGAGAGGCGGGGATAGTCGGCACAATGGGTAATCTCGGCACGACTGCACTAATGCTGAATTATATGAAACCGATTGCCCCGGCGGTTAGTCAAGGTCTCGCCGGATGGAATCCTCTTGTGGGACCAATAACAAAGTCCAGCGTGGTTACCGGGACGGCTCCCGGAGCAGCGGCAGGGGCGGGAACAGAAACAGGAGTAGCACTTGGCACGGGAGCGGCGGGTAACGTTGCGGCGGGTAATGCATTTAATGCCGCACAGTTGGCAGCCATAGAATCGGGGGCGAGTTATGAAACGATTGGGGCGTTGGGTTCATCGGGAATACCTCCGGCCCTTATGGATACGGCAGCAATGACCGCCGAAGGCGGGGCGGCGGCAACTGAGGTAGGCGCATCCGCAGCGGGGACTTCAGCAACGGGCGTTGCATCTGCACCTGCGGGACTTGGCATAGGCACTGCTGCTGGAGCAGGTGCAGTTGGTGGTTTTATCGGCGGTAAATTAGGACAACCTATCGGTGAAGCAATCGGTCTGGGCGGTCAGAATGAACGGGCTACTGTCGGTGGGGCTGTTGTTGGTGCTGGTGCAACATGGGCGGCTGGTGCAATGATGGGAGCGCCTGCTGGACCTGTTGGGATTGCGGTCGGTGCAGTCGTCGGTGGTGTTGTTGGATTGGTTACAGGTGGGAAGAGGTGCCTGATTGTTACGGCTTGCACGGATTCTAATTCATACGAGGTTGAGATTGCTCGTATTTATCGAGACACTTATCTCGATGAGCAACAACTCCGAGGTTATTATTGTTTGGCTGAAAAGATTGTGCCGATACTTGAACGCAATGAAAAGGTGCGGAAAAGCGTCAAGAAATGGCTTGTGGATAGACTTATTGATTACGGAGAATACCGGATAGGGCTTAAGTCAAGTCCGCGGATCTTATCATATATTATTTCAAAGATATTTTTGGGGTTGATTAAAGCCATCGGAATGACTATCCCGCGATATGTGCGGGTGAATGGGGAGGTGTTCTAATGATAGACGGATGGACGGCATTGGCTGAATCAACTGGAAGGCTTCCTGGCCTGGCTTTGAACTTGGCGCAACTTCAGCAGCAGGGCCAACACATGAGGGCATTGGAGGCCGATTCGAAACAGAGACTTGTGACTGAAGGGCAGCGGTTTGGAATGGAAAAAGAAAGAATGGAGACCGAGAACGCTACAGCCAAACTTGCCCTTGGTGAAGCACAGAAAAAACAACAATTCCTGGATTCAGGGTGGGAACCGGCGGTCGATCCTGGAATTAGGGCTTTGCCTGAAAAAGACCGACAAGGATTTATTGATACTATCAATACCATGGGCATACCCAAAACCCAAAGAGGAAGATTGCAGGCGGAACAGATACTTGAATCTACTTCTAAGTTATTTAAATCATATACCGACAGTCTATTCCAGGGGAAATATGACGCATATCAACAGGTAGAACAAGAATATAATGCCGCTTTAGAGAAAGGTGATCCCGAAAAGATAGCAGTTCTGAAACAAAAATTTGATGCGGCGGAAACAGAAGTGAATAGGTCCAGGGGGGAAATCGACAAAGGCATCAAGATTGTTGCCATGAATGAGGCATGGAATAAGATTTCGCCAGAACTTAAGACAAGTCATCCCGAATTAGCCCCCCTCTATGTGAATGGGCAGAGAACGGGAGATACAAAACCCTTTACTGACGCTTTGGAAGAAATTGGTAAGAGAGTGGCCGCTGTCCCTGTCATTAAGTCCGTTGACCGTGGTGACGTGGTGGATATTTACGAAAATGGGGTGAAGGTGAGAACAGAAAAGAAGGGCGTTTCTCCGGGAACACAAGCGGGTGCTGGCGAAAAAGGTGTCAATGCGACTATCTATAATGTGAAAGACCCCACAAAGACCAAGAAAGTATTTGTCAAAAAGGGAGAGGATTATGAACCCCCCGAAGGATGGACATTAAATAAACCGGGTAAGAAATCCACCATGGCGGAAGATTTGGGGTTGACGGATTCTCAGCCTGCCGAATCTCCGGTTTATGTTAATCCTGTTACCAAAGAAAGAATAAGATGGGATGGAATTAAATGGGCGCCAGTAATATAATACCGCCGCCGGGATTTGTATTGGAAAATCCTGCACCGCCGCCGGGGTTCGTCCTTGACGAATCTTGGGGCGTTAACGATACCCTGCGTGTTGCCGGTGCAGTTCTTGGCGGATTTGCGGCTATGCCGGTTGCTGGCATGGCGGGTTATGCTCGTCTTTTGACCGAAGGCCCAGAAGAAGCCACAAAAACGATTGAAGAAATAGGGACTTTTCCATCAATATTATTGACCACAAAACGGCAACATCAAGCGGCCGAGAGAGTCGGGGGACTGATTGCATGGCCTTTTGTCGAAGCCGGGAAAGGTTATGCCGGATTAGCAGAACTTATTTCCACGGGTGATCTTCAGAAAGCCACGGATGTCGTCGAGGGCCGATCTGTCGGTAGCAATATATCTGTTCCGATAGCGGATGTTGGTGGACAGGTTGTTGGTATGGTGGCCATGGGAGGTGTGAGACCTTCTATTAAAGCAAGATTGCGATCTAAACCAGTTACCGAAAGACCATTTCGATCCTTTGAAGATGTACCACCTGAAGGGTTTGTTCCAGAAGTTAAACCGGAAGTAAAAGTTCAACCTGCCGAGATTCCCGAACCACCGAAAGGATTCGTTCCAGAGACCGCTACGGAAGCGGTTAAACCACCCGTAATCGAGACCTTGCCGGAGGTGAAGGTATCTCCGCCCCCCGCTGATATTCAACTGCCCCCCTCTGTCCTGAAGGACCACCCGGAACTGAAGGGGGCAGAATCCATCACTCTACCGAAGCCGGAACCGGAAAAGGTGCAAGTACCAGATAATTTATTATACGGTCAGAAGAAAAAGGTAACTCCCAAAGAAACTGTTGTTGAACCCGACTCCGTTAAAACCGTTACATCAAATATCGAAATACCCAAAGCACCTGCGAAAGCACCAAAGGCGCAGAAGGCATATCTTATTGATGCTCTCGATACAGCCATTAAAGAAGCCAAGGAAACTGCCAATCCAACCGGGTCAGTTTTAATTGAGATACCCGGCGATGGACAATTCAAGATACAGAATAACGAAATAATGCTTGAGTCCTTCAGAAAAACCGTTAAGTCTCATTTTCCTGAAAATCTTCCGAAACCGAAAGGTTACAAAGCATATCCCTCTACTAAAGCAACTGGGAAACGGATCACTTCCGAAGATGTGGAATACTATAATGAATTTGCACCACGAAAAGAAGCCGTAAAGCAAACCAGTAATTCAAGATGGGCATATTCTACGGATGGTTTTGCTACTGATGGTGTCTATGCCGTAAAAACCAAGAAACCTGGTGATGCCGGTCTTGCGGAAGATATGAAAGTATTGGATATTGTCCCTGCCGAATTAAAACCCGCGAATATAATTGGTGAATTTAGGAATCAATTTGATAATGAAGGAAACGTGTATGCACATTTGGTTGCAAAAACCGGAGAAGATACCGTTATTCCCGCAAAACAACTCGATATTATTCTTACAGAACATCCTACCGCTACGGCTTTTATATCAGAACAGGGAAAACCAGTAGTCTTTAAGGTTGGAAAAGAAGTCGCCGGCCTCATATCCCCGATTAAAGGCGGTGATCCTTATTTACAATATCGTGGTTCGCTGTCGGATAGAACTCTTGAGATTGTTAATCAAAAAGGGATTGATATTTCAAAATATACTGCCAATAAACTTGAGGCTATAAGACTTGAGATAGAAAAGACAAAAAGTAGAATTACCGATATTAAGAAAAACATTGAAGAATATACCACGAAAGGAAGAGACGATCTGCTCGGTTACGAACAATCGACGTTAGAAACCAATACAGCGGAACTCAAAGAATTAGGTGATTTGCTTGATAAAACCGAAGGACTTGCCGATGGAACGCTTCTCTCAAAAGACAAGGGACCGGGAACTTCGACACTCTTTACGGGTGTTGATATTTCTCGCGCCAAGGAAGTCGCCACCAGTCTTTATAATGCCGTAAAATCGCCCCCGAAGTGGACGACCTTCATGGAGGCCCTTGGCAAGTTTGGCGGTCGTATTCAAATGGGGAATCTGGAGATGCACCGTTATGCCCAAGGTCTAAAAAAACGTGTGCCGGACAAGATTAGCAGGGAAGCCATTGTAAACTTTCTCCAGTCCGACGGGGATTTACCAACCTTGCTTGATCGATATACAAAGACCAAAGCAAATCCAAGGACAAAAGAATTTGCGGAAGGTTATGCACGGGCGGGGAAACTTACTCCTGAAGATTTGAAGGTTGCCGCAGAAGTAAAAGAACATTTTAATCAACGCCTTCGAGAAGCCATTGATGTTGATATGCTCGATACGGGTGTTGAAAATTACGTCAACCAGATGTGGGAGAAAGAGAATCCCGTAACGGCAAAGTTAAAGGGTGAGATTGCCACGGGTAAATTGCAACCGAACCCGGATTTTATCCGTAAGAGAATCTTTGAATCCTACTTTGAGGGTGAACAAGTTGGATACAAACCTAAAAACAAGGACATTGGTTTTCTGCTTACTTCTTATGACCAGGCTTTCAACAAAGCCATTGCATCGAGGGCATTTATAAAATCCCTTAACGAGAAGATGGCGACTGATGGCAGACCTCTGACCCATCCTTCTGGCATGGGGATGCCTATACCCAAAGAAGGTGTTGCCGAAGCAATCCTTGTTAAACCACGCCTGAAACCAGAAGAGTTCGGGGATTACCAACCTCTAAATCATCCTGCACTGAGAAAGTGGAAATGGATAAGCAAGACCGAAGATGGGACGCCGATCTTTTTGCAAGGCGACCTTCTCGTCCATCCCGAAATTTATAAGCATCTGAAGAACGTCCTCGACACATCGGCATTGAGGCAGAATCCCATAGGTAAGGCGGCACTGACAACCGTTCAATCACTAAAGGGGACGTTGCTTTCCCTGTCTGGTTTTCACCAGACCCATGTCGCACAGCATGGATTGACACATAAGGTCAATCCATTCAATGCTCCGGAGATTAACTTAAACGATCCACTTACCCGTTCCTTAATTGAGCATGGGGTAAGTGTCGCGGATCATGCTTCGATGGACCTGTTTTCTGAAGGAATGGCCTCGTCGGGATTGATAAACAAGATTCCTGGCATTGGCCCCCTGATGCAGAAATATACCGAATATCTGTTCAAGGGGTATATCCCCCGTCTCAAGATGGAAATGGCGACCAGGGCTTATGGGAGAAACAAGACTCGGTACGGGAAGAAATTGACTGATGATCAGATTCAATTCCTTACAGGGCAACAGGCAAATGCCGCCTTCGGTGAATTGAATTACGACATGATGGGGCGAAACAAAACCTTTCAAGATGTGATGCGGTTGGTTTTACTTGCGCCTGATTTCTTGGAAGCACGGGCAAGATTCGTGGGGCAAGCAGTTAAACCTTATGGACATGAACAATTCATGGCCGCAGCGGTGCGTGGTGCCCTGGGGATGTACGCCGGGGCGCGGGTTATTAACGCAATTTTCAATGATGGTGATCCCAAATGGGATAAATACTTTAACGTGGTTATCGGCGGAAAGGAATATTCCATCCGATCGGTTCAGGGAGACGCGCAGCATCTTTTCACCGATCCCCGAAGTTTCGTTTATCATAGGATGAACCCCACAACCGTTAGAACGGCTATCGAATATTTCACATCAAGAGACGAGATGGGAAGATATCGGGACCTGACCGATCAGGCGGGAGATTTTATCCGTTCCCATATCCCTATCCCGGTTCAGGGTGCAATGAAAACTTCCGATAGACCGATATGGCAGTCCATGTTGAACTCTGTGGGAGTGACATCTTATGAAGCAAGGACGGCTTTTGACAGGGCGGTGCAGGAAGAAAAGGGAAAGAAGTATGTCGCCACGCCGCTTAAAAGTGAACGTGACCGGATGAAACTGGTTTCTCAATATGGACGAGAATACAGGGAAGCCATAACAAATAAGACTTCAAAGGGAGACATCGCGGCAAGACTCAAAAAAGATTTCCGAGAAGGGAAAGTTTACGAAGAAGATTTGGAAACGATACACAGTATGGCGACAACTGCCCGGACTCTCCACAATATAAAGCAACTATCGGTGGAGGACATTATCCCTATTTGGAGCAAGACAACAGCGGAAGAGAAGAAACTATACCAAGAGGTATTTCTTCAGAAGATTGAGAATTTATCAGATAAGCACCCTGAACGGTACAAGAAGTTGTTGCCGGAACTTAGGAAACTATTTAGGAGGTAATTCAAAATGAGTGCGAGAATAGTAGGGTACGACACATTGATGAATGTTACGACCGTCGCCATGAACGGAACTGGTTACACTTCTTCGATGAAATTTGAACGATGCACGGGAACAGTATGTGTATTCCTTGTTTCGACTGCCGGGAGCATCACCGTTACTCAGCAATGTTCCCTGGATGATTCAAATTGGTACGATCCTATAAACGCCGCTGCAAGCGCTTTGGGATCAGTTATAACGACAATGACCGTCACAACGGGAAAGTGGATTTCCTACGACCCTGTTCTCGCCCCGTATATCAGATTCAAAATAGTCGAAACGAACGTAGCGGCAACCATTGTCACATTGAAACTATTGTTCCGGGAGGAACGGTAGAATGGATTCCTACTATTCCAAGTATAGCTTCTTTTTAAGGAGATAATTGGTTGTGCCATACCATCAAACCGCATCGGAAAGATTAAGGGCTGAATACGAAGCCAAGTTAATGACCAGAATGGTTGGCGGCGATGTTATCGGCCCTACTGGAGCTACCGCCGATAATTTGGTTGCTTTCGATGGTGCGACCGGTAAGATCATAAAGGATTCGGCAATTACAGCCGTAAGTGTCGCAAACGCAGTTTCTTTAACTACCGGAATGTATAGATACGCGGCGGCGATGGCAGACACAACAACTATCACACTTCCGACGATAACGGCTAATTATCCCGCACACGGTTTCATACATTGCGCCCATGCCTCGACCGGGGTGATTTCCGAAAGCGCCGAGTTTGAGTTTGGATCAACGGGAGAAGTGCAAATAATCAGAGGGACGGCAAATATCGAGGCCGGGGGCGCCACTGCCGGGAAAATCAGTTTAGGGCCGGTGGCAGATGCGAATCCCGTCGTCATTAAAAACAATCTGGGCGGCGGTGTATCCGTCAATGTGATGATCGCACTTTGGTATCACTGATATGCCTGATCCTCGTGTTCAACTAAGAATTGGGTTGGCGGTACAAAAGGCCATCATGCTTCAAATTTGGTATTTAGCTGAAGGAGAGTAAAATGCGATATAAATTCTCAGGAACATTTCGTGACGGATCTGGAAATATCGTTTCCGGGGGTACGGTTTCGGTCTATGCCTCTGGCACCACAACGGCAGCTTCAATCTATGAAACCGAGACTGGAACGGCCATTGTAAACTCAACGACAACCGGGGCGGACGGAACCTTTGCGTTTTACATTCTTGAAGGGGACTATTACGGGGATCACACTCGGAAGATCGTGTTGTCCAAGGACGGATATACCTCAAAGACTTATGATTACGTTGATCCAACGGAATTTGTGAATGGTCCATTCACGCAGGCAAACATAATTGATTCCCTGACCGCCATCGGCACATCAAATAAAGCCACCCTTCTCCTCCGTCCCGGCACCTGGGTAATCTCCTCCAACGCTGACTGGTCTGCCTATACCAATGTAAGGTTTAAGATGCCTTCAGGTGCAGTGCTAAGCCATGAGGCATTCACTTTAGCTCTTCCCAATAATCCAGAAGCCGGAGATTATCAGATATTCTCTGGCACCGGTGCTATATCTGGCCTCAAGGTGGTAAATGTTAAGCAGTTTGGCGCTAAAGGTGATGGAGCAACGGATGATCTTGCAGCCTTTAATTATGCAACGAGCGCACTTCAGAAAGGGCGATCATTTTACGTTCCCGGTGTTGATATAGCAAATGCAAAATATTACAAGCTCTCAAATGTGTGGACTATCGCAAGCAAAAACAGTCCTCATATCTATGGTAATGGCATAGCTTCTATGCTTGTGATCTCAAATGCAGCAGGGGCAAACTGCATCACATTTAACGGCACAATCCAGTATCTGATTGAGAACCTTGCTATCCAAGGTATCGCTGGTTCAGGTCATGGCATTGAAGTCCTTGGCTCTTCACACAGAGGAAAGATTGCGGATGTTTACGTAGGTTGGGTGGACGGCGATGGTATTAAGGTTACATCAGGGATCAGTACGAGGCTTGAACGTGTTACCATAGACCAAAATGATAGCTATCAGCCTCTTGTTTTAGCAGGAGGGAAGGTAAACAACGGGATTCATATTGCCTACAACGCTTCTGGCTTTACCAATAATGCATCTCTCATTAACTGTAGGATTGAAGGCGTAGGAGATGGTGGCGCTTACTCCCTAAAAGTAGGTGATTCCGCTGATGGGAGTGTGGAGTCTTTTTCGTACGTTGGCGGTTTAATCCAAGGGAACAATGACTACCGTGAAGTATTTTTGTCCACCAAAAATGGTCTGATTATAGGAACGCACATAGAACCTAAAACCGGGGCAACGGCAAACTATGTCGTAACGATACAAAATTCGGTAAATACCTGGATAAAGAACGGTACGCTTCAGGGGGACACAACATTTATAAACGCTGATTACAGTGGTCTTGATGGTTTGGTTACTGCTGGTGTCAGAATTGATTCGAGCTGTGAATATGTTCGCCTTCGGAATCTATCTTATGCTAACATTACGTCTGGGCCTGCGGGTGGAGAAATACGTGATTGGGGTCTTGGGACAGTTATTGAGAATGCCTGGAACGCTTCCAATATTCTGTGGTCTATTGGAGATATGACTGGAGGCAACGCTAACTTATATTTTCAGACAAACATGGAAAGTTGGAGTTCTGCTACTATCCCTTCCGGATTCACCGTCACCGGAGCAACAGTTACAAAGGAAACCGTAATAAAGAGAACTGGGAGCTATTCTGCTAAAATGGTGGCGACTGGGACTACGCAGTATCTAAACATTAGCATAGTGCCATACAATATGGTAAAGAACAAGTGGATCTATATCGAAGCGTGGGTCTATGTTAATGCCGGGAACGCTATCATTGGAGGGTGGTATGACGGAGGAGACACGACGACATATCCTGCAGTACCAATAATTTCTCTTGATACGTGGACGAGAGTTCAGTACAGTTTCTGGATGCCTGACAATAAAAGTTCGTTCTCGTTTCACTTGACTGGAGGAACTGTCTACTGGGACAGCATAAGCATAAAGGTTCGAGACTATACTCATGTCAGGCAGCTAACTTTGGATGGCTCAGCTACGCCCACTATATCGACAGGAGGATATCCTGTGCCTCTTTTGATTACTAATGGTACGCCAACAATTACGAACTTCTTGGAGGCTCATAATGGAGTTCCGTTCACTATCATATTTGATACGGCAACGATAATAAAAGATGCTGATCCTATATATTTGCAGGGTGCAGCGGATTTTACGGGTTCGACAGCGGACACCATGACATTGATACAAAGAACTGACCTTAAATTTTACGAAGTATCAAGAAGTGTGAACTAAGGAGGAAGTCATTTGGAGAGCGAACTAAGGAGAGTAAAATGCCATCACAAATAGGTTATTTTGACACCTTGAAGAGTGTAGCCGGGAAAGTTTTTACTTACCTTGCTTCAATCACCCTGACAGGCACAGACGGCAAGATCATCACCGTCACCCAGGACACATCCCTTGACGACACTGTAGCCCTGTCGAAAAAGGCAAATCTGGAAACGGCTAACTCTTTTACCAATATCGCCCCTATGACCACACTCGCCGAATCATGGATAGGCCCATCTTCTACCGCTGGTGTCTACTTTAAGACAGGCAGCGTCGGCATCGGGAAGGAGCCGATTACTAAGCTTCATGTATTCGATACCAATCGGGTTCTATCGTCGGGTGCTTCTAATCTATCTATCTTGACCACCGACGCTCAAGCTATCGATACTGGCGGCATTCTTGGCTTGGGTGGGTTGGCTGATGTCAACATCGATTTTGCGAAGATTGTCGGACGTAAAGAGAACTCCACGGCGGGCAACCGTGACGGATATTTCACTATTGCTCCTTTCTTGAATGGAACAGGAAACGTGGAGCGTTTGCGCGTCACTTCCATTGGCAAGGTCGGCATCGGGAAATTGCCGGATTATCAGTTAGAATTATCGCTTGATTCAGCAGGCAAGCCGGGCACAGGTGGTTTGTGGACAGTTGTGTCAGACGAACGGATCAAAACGGATATTACGTTTGCTGATCTCAACCGATGCTATGAAATCGTTAAATCCATTCCCCTGAAACGATTTGCTTGGGCCGATGGCGTTTATACCGAGGAACAAGTAAAAGATCGCCATAATCTCGGTTGGATAGCTCAGGACGTTCAGAAGGTGTTCGACAAAGCTGTAGACGTTAAGCCATTCACAAAAGGAGTGAAAATCCCTGATGGGGTGGAGGAATATGAGGAGCAGGACTTTATTCTTGAGACAGTAGAAAAAGAATCAATCTCAATCGAAGTTGTCGATGGAAGAGCCGTTCGGATGCGAAAGACGGTCAAGGAAGAAGTAAAAACGCTTTTATTTGATAACCGCATGGTCTTCGATGAGAACGGGGAGCAAGTATTCACCGACGCAGATAAGACGATACCATTGCTTCATCAAACCCCGACGATGGTCAAGAAGACTCGCGAGAAGTTCAAGCAGGAAGTAATTGAAGATTGTTTAGACCTAAACAATGGGCAGCTTTACGCGGCAATGTATGGCTGTATACAGGCATTGATGGCGAAGGTGGAGGCGCTGGAGGCCAAATAAGGGAGAAAAGCAATGACCGGAGAGATATCTGTGAAATTCAACTGAGGAGGAGATGGTAAATGGGAAACGGATTCATTATCTCAAAGGAAACCTGGGATCACATGCCGGAGGAACAGCAGAAGTGGATCATGTTTGAGACTATGCAGGTCGTTAATGCCAGACTCAAGCGGCTTGAACGGTGGAACAAAGCCTTCTCTTTTGGTGGGGGAGTAATCGGCGGAATTGCAGGTGCATTAGGTATTAAAATAGGGGGACAAGGATGAACGATAAAGGCGTTTGCCCATTTTGCCAGAAGGAATTTGAAGTCACTGAATATGGCTTTAAAATGCGTTGTCCTGAATGCGGCAAGAAGATAGATATTTTCCCAGATGATGAGATATTCGTTACATTACCATTCGGGACGATTGGAATCCGTGGTTTGAAGGAGATGTGGAGTGAGGTAAGGGAATGAGGACAAGTTTTGATCGAGCATTTGAATTAACGATTGGTCTTGAAGGCAAGGCGACTTGGGACCCCCGTGATCCAGGAGGGTTCACTATATTCGGGCTTTCCTCTAAGTATAACCCTGATGTCAATCCGGCGACGACGATTGAAGAAGCGAAAGTAAAATATCTCGAACGATATTGGATACCAGCCGGCTGTGATGACCAACTGTATCCAATGGACATCTGCCTCTTTGATTCTCAGGTGAACCCTCAAAACGATCCGAAGTGGGCTGGTGGAGGAAATCGGGAGATCATAAACTTGAAACCAGTGAACTGGCAGGAATATCTTATCCTTCGTATGCTTAGATATATGAGAAATAGCAAACGAGAATATGTTTTGGGGCACCTGTTCAGAACACTGAAACTTTATCAGCAGATTAAGGAGATATTGTAATGGCTAAATTTTTGACACCTTTAATCAATGAAGATATTGACGCACGATATTCCCGCATCTATGAGCCGTTCATATTTGAAAGCGACACGTTGAAAAAGGCTGGATATGATCCCCGCGTAGAAGTTCCGCTTGGTTTCGTTCACGATTACGAGAGTGTTCCAATAATAAAGGGCACATCAAAGCATGGAGGCGTCGGGCATGATTATCTTTGCCGGGCTGACTCGGTTCCATGTGTGACAAAAAAGATTGCTGCTGATGTTTATTTTGAAATCATGGAATCAAGGGCGGCCGAGAAGATTCCTCGCAAGCAGTATTTTGCTCGGTTTAATTCGTGGTGGAGACGGTGGCTGAAGTGGGGGGTCGTTCTTGTCGCAGTCGGATATTTTCATAAACATAAAGTCATGGCTACCTACGAAGAAATGAGTGGCGGAGAGAATGCTGCTTAAGGAAGATTAGTGAAAAGTTATGATAGAAAAACTTAAAGCTGCCGGAATGGTACGAGAAAAGGTCATAGGGGTTCTTTGTCTGACGGTAATCGCCTTAGCCTCGATGATTAAAATGAGTGAACCTGAAAATGTAATCATCAATTCGTGGTGGCGATTGCCAGTTTCATCGCCGGCAGTACCGGAACCAGGAAAAACGAGCCGCCAAAGGAATAACCCTTATTTCTCCTTAATTGGTTCCTTGTTCAGAGAACCGGGTTCGATCTTGAATAAGATATTTTTATAATTACTCCAATCAACATTTTCAGAAATAATCCACTGACCCCTGGGGAGATTTAAAGTCTCTCCCTTATCCCCAAGCCTCTCAATCGCTTGATTAATGGTTAACTCGTTATACTTTTGAATGGGGTAAGCCCAATAGAAGATAAATCCCAGACCGACCAACACAAGAACAATCCCGATAAGCATGTATTTCATTCTTGCACCTCCCCGCCTTCACCATTGGAGTGTCCTAATACATTTTTGTTTTCATTCTCCGGCTCGGATGTAGCCTCCTTAGTATCTCTATATGCTCTTATAAAACTCACCCTTTCGGTGAGCCGAGACTGTTCCCAGAAAGCTTGGAATTTCTTTAACTCTGTGGTCAGGGCGACAGTCTGTTGTGTAAGATACAAGACATACCACGATTCTTTAATGGAACAATCTTCTCCAATGCACATATCCGGTCTGTTAAAATGGTTGCATTTTAAGCATTGGTCGCTCATCTTTCATCTCCTCGCCCCGGAAGGCTTCTTGTCTATTAATCATTAGCTCGTCTTTCTGGATATGGGTCCATAAACGTAAATGAACTGTCTTTTTTATGAGATTTATGCTTCTCCAACGCCTCCTTCTGACTCTTACCAAGCGGCCACAGGAAATGTTGAAATTTTATGAATTTCTTTGCCTCCTTCAGCCACTTGTTCTTCTTGGTCAGTGCGGCGATCTCCTCGGCCTGACGCTGGTTCTCATCCCACAATTTCCCGTATTTATCATGTAACTCTTGCGCCTCGGCCTTCAGCGTAGCGATCTGTTCCTCAAATTCGTTTGGGTAACTCTTTAGACATTTCGTACATCGGATCTCACCTGACAAGAGATACCAAAACGTATCATTCCCACATTGACAACACTTACACTCATCCATCTTTACCCTCCTGTTCGATTAGCCATTGTCTCTAGGTTATATCGGCGTCTGTACGTTTTGCACATAAAGACGATGCCTCCCACTTAGCCAATCTTTCCATCAGGGCGGCGATTTGCTTATTCTTTTGGTCCGTATGTTCAAGACCGAACTGAATAGTTTTGGCAATTTCCACATCCTTCTCCTTCACCGCTGCTTCGAGGGCGGCAATAGTGCTTTCTTTTATTTTAAGTTCCTGTTCCCGCTCACGAACCATATTTTTATAGTCCATCTTCAGCCTCCTTCCCGGCATCTTTCACAATAAACCCCATACCGCTGTTGGCTAACATTTTATCTTCAGCCTCCTTGATATTGGGGATTCTTGTAGGGTCTTTTGTGGAAACTTTTAGTTGAGTCACCATGTCTCTGCACATTAAAGAGCTGTATGTATGATAGTTTCCACAATACTCACATTTCGGATACGCTCTGCCATCTGTCGTGCTTGGATTGGTCGTATTGCTACTCATATTATTCCTCCTTCTCCTTTCAAAGATGGTCACGGCACGACAGATTGAACATGAACATCTGCCGACAGGCTGCTTGGCTTCAAAGGGCCTCATCATGTTCTGTTTGGCCACCGTGACCAGTTTCAAGATCGGTTGTCATGGCCTTGATCAAGGGAAGACTTCACGCAGACATTTTGGCGATCAACTCTCGGCAAAATAGTCCCGTGTTACCACGCCGCATGACAACCTTTCAAAGATCGGGCGGTTCGGATGAGTCGTGCGCTGAGTTCTATCGACGCTCATCCTAATC
>ERZ1292625.655-Hain-H41-01um-R1-655-length-49281-cov-9_pt1 | contig 49281 bp, 61 predicted proteins | sample MGYA00564400_ERZ1292625 | MGnify/ENA primary metagenome ERZ1292625 (study PRJEB36523, sample SAMEA6512639) | groundwater metagenome | collected 2019-01-08 | study: AquaDiva: Metagenomics assemblies of 32 groundwater samples
CATTGATCAAGTCGGTCACTCTCAAAACGTTGCACTTCGAAGTTGAAGAAGGGCTGGAATTAAAAATATTTTAAATTCGGCTCAGCCTATGGATGTCGGAGGCGGAACTGGTGGCGCCAACGTTACCAGCAACGCACTTTACGACGTGAATGGCCGCAAGATTTTTATTTCGTATAATCAGAAGTTTTAACAGAAGTCTCTTTGCGCACGGCATGTAGATCAAATCGTCTTGTTAAGTTAGATTATCCAGAAGGAGATAATCTAAATGATAAAAGCCTACGCCTGCATCTGGTCCAATAAAAGCGCTGCCGAAATGGTGAAGTTTTACAAATCTGTCTTCAAAGGCACCAAGGTCGGAAAATTCTCTTATTGGGGTAAAAATCCAATGGGTATCAAGGAAGGCTCCGTACTTACCGCACACATTACCATTCTGGGCCAAAAGCTTATGCTCTTGAATGGGTACGAGGAAATGTCCTTCAATGAATCCATCTCATTTGTCGTCCCTTGTAAAACCCAACGCGAGATCGATACTTATTGGAAAAAACTGAGCTCTGGTGGCGGCAAGCCCGTGCAATGCGGTTGGGTGATCGACAAATTCGGCGTTCGCTGGCAGATTGCTCCTGCCGATTTCGACAAGTGGAATACCTCTAAGAACAAGAAGAAGATGGAAGCGATGACGAACGAGATGTGGAAGATGACGAAGCTCGACATTAAGAAACTGCAAGCGGCCTTCGATAACGCTTAAGACGCCGATTTTCAAAGGAGAAGTTGTGAAAAAATTCTTAGCAATTTATTATGGATCACCGGCTTCAATGGACAAGTGGGCGAATCTGAGTGAAGCGGCAAAATTAGATCGACAAAAAGAAGGAATTAAACTTTGGTCGAACTGGGGAGAGAAAAATTCAAAGTTGATTAAAGACGTCGGAAATCCATTAGGTAAAACAAAAAAAGTTGATGGAAAAGGCGTGTCGGATATAAAAAATCAGTTAACTGCCTATACGATTGTTGAAGCTGAAACTCACGATGAAGCAGCAAAACTTTTTTTAAAGCATCCCCATTTTGAAATATTTCCGGGGGATTCTATTGAAATTATGGAGTGCTTGTCTTTGCCGAGTATGTAGTTAAGTTGGAGTTAATTTGTCTTATAGAGCCGTTCTTATAATTTTCGTGTTTACGCCCTTAGCATTTGCGGGGCCTATTCAAGTTACCTTTGATAAGCAAAGCTACGAAGTGAATCTTACGAAGGATTTTCTTGTGTTCCATGAACAGGGTTTCTCAAAAAAAATAATAAAGCAGAAATGCAATCGTGCCTTAATTGATCAATTTGCAGCTGATTTGAAGACGAACAAAACCTCTTTGGCAGATATGACGAAAGCGAATTTTCCTAGCGGCGCTATTAAAGTTTCTTTCGACGGAAAAACTAAGCTCGCTCTTAGATTTAGAGATGAAGGCAAATACTTTTCTGACTTGCCATCAAAGGTCAAAAACCTCTGGTTAACTTCTGAAAGGGTTTGCGCTCGATGAACACTATCGGCGTGGTCATTTTCACAATGCTATTTTCCACCATATCCCATGCGGATCTGAATAAAGGTTTAATTTATCATATGGGATGGGCGCAGCGAAGCATGAACAATGGACGGCAGTGTGTAGATAATGTCACGACGACAACCGCCCAAAATAATGATGTGGCTGATCTTTGTATGAGTCAGGTTTGTGGAGCTTCTGATAAAGTAAACAGTTCAGAAGAACTGGCGGTCTCATTGATTAAAGATCCAGACTTTCAGAAAACTGCGTCGCAGACTGTGATGCAAGCCATCGGTGGAATTAATGGTTTGTTGGATGAGGTTACGAAGGAAAGAACTCTAACAATCGAGGCATATCGCGATCTTCAAAAAAAGAACGATTTGGTGCCTACAACTTCTTATACAAGGTTGCATGACCTCACGGCAGTGGTCAATGAACTGAAGCGGACGTCGTTTGAGGCAGGGCCAAATTCACAGTTACCAATCGTGGTAAATAGAGAAGCGACACTCGCAAAACTGACTGATTTGTCAAAAGATCAACAAAAATGGGCAGTAGACAGTGTGGACCACTTTGTTCGATCTTCAATCGGCAGTGAGTTGATGCTTCAAAACACGACTCAGCCGAGGGATTTTTTTAGACTAAAATATCCAAACCTCAGTTTTAGAGATGCTCTGAAAGCAGAAGGGCTCGTAACTCAGAAATTCGCATCAAATCTTCTTAACGGGCCTAGCGGCTCGATTGTCCGAATGATCGCGGGTGCTTCAAAGACGCTTACTGATCCAGTGATAAGTAAAGCTGCTAATGGTGAAGATATGACTGATGCAGAAGTATCGCAATTCATGACCGTTAAATCTTCCGCGCTGATGTTCAATGATGTCTTAACTTCTAAGGAGCAGGGCGGACAGACGCTATTGTTGCCTAGTTCAAGTCGTGAAAGTTTAGCCGATTTCATTAAACGTAAAAACTTTGACGAACAAATTGTTCAATACGAAAATGATTTGAAAAATCCTCTAAAAGTCCAAGAAAAACGGAATGCCACTTATCAATCTTGCTACACAAGTTATATTTTTCAAATGGCGACATTGCCCAGCCGTTTGCAAATTGAGGCAGCGGAAAAAAATGGTGATTGGGCTAAGAATAGAATTAAGGAAGTCCTCGATCCCGTTCTTTCCGTTCAAACAAAGCAAATGCTCAATGGGACTATTGATAAGTCCTTCTTTGCAATGCCAAGAAGTCGTGAAACTTTCCACCAGTATTTTATGGATAACTTAAAGGCGGCAACTAGCAATTCAATTAATACAACGAATGACTACAAAAACATAATTAAAAATGGCCAGCATAAGTCGCCAATACTTTTAACTATCCACCTTAATTCTGATGATTACAAAATAGATAGACACTTTGAGGATGCACAGCAATTTTGTGATAATTTCAAAATTAAGTACACGAGCGACAATGCCTTGACTTCAACAGGCGGTATCGAAACCAGTTGGGTGAGCGTGAGAAAGCCTGAATTAGGAAAGGCTGTCATGCTTCATGAGTTAGGACATATAGTTTTTAAAAGTTTAGATTCGGAAAAGACAAGCGTCGAAAGCCGTGGACATTTTAAAACTATAAGACAGTGCTTGTCCGACAATCATCCAGAAGATGACTCAGCTGGGAAGTATGTTGATGAAGATTGGTCCGATCTAATCGCTGGTAAGGGTGCCGGACATGAAAATTCAAACATCGGCTGTGAGCTTAACGATCAAGAGAACGATAAATATATTAATCTAAGTTTGGTCAATCCAAAGTCGGACGACGAACATTCGATGCGTTTTTTTAGGGCGCTGCATATTTATAAAATCCAGAATGGCAAACTTCCGTCGGCCTGTAACCAGTACGTAGAGTCTCAGGGCAATAAGTGGAAGTTCAAGAGTTGCTTTTAGCTAATAAGCTCTACTTCAGAAACAATTTTTTCAGATCATCCACAAAGTCCGACGCGACATCAAGCGAGCGCCCTCCATGCTTGCGGCAAATCGCAAGGCTCTCTTTGCGAATTTTATTGAGTTTTTCAGTGGCAGCTTCGCTCACCCCGCGCAGACTTCCCACGAGGCGATGAACTTTACCCAGCAAACGCTGGTCGCGTCCGGCTTCCTTCAACGCAGCATCATCGGTGAGGTCGCCGAAATTTTTTTTCAGCGATCCCATGGTTTCGTTAAACGCTCCGCTCATCTTCGCTGCTGTCGAGGTTTTCGCGAACTCCTCGAGCTTGGTGGGCGTTACTTCTGTCTTGGGTTCGTTATTAGGTTCTTCGATGGTGGCCTCCTTGCGATCTAACCATATCATGAAACAGGGTATAAACATTTTAAAAAACAATTCGTAGGTCATTTTCGCATTTGCTGCTATGATCTAAATTAACTAATGCTAATTTCGAGTCTCTGTACATTCCGTTCATTCCTCCAAAGTAGCGCACTCAAAGCCTTCAGGAGGTAATATGAGTAAAAAACTATACGTCGGTAATCTTCCCTATTCAGCAAACGATCAATCTTTGACTGATGCATTCGCAGAATGTGGATCTGTTCACTCAGCAAGAATCATCATGGATCGTGATTCTGGGCGCAGCAAAGGTTTTGGTTTCGTCGAAATGTCGACTGATGCTGAAGGTACAAGCGCAATTGCTCGCTTCAATGGTGTCGATTGGGATGGTCGTGCAATGAATGTGAGCGAAGCAAAACCGCAAGCTCCACGCACAGAATCACGTGGGAGCTATGGTTCTCGCGGATCTTACTAATTTTTTCTAAGTTCATAATTTAAGGAAAAGCCAACCTCAATGGGTTGGCTTTTTTTTTAAGGAGGGCAAGGTGCGGAACTGAAACTGCAGTTTATTTAATTTTCAAACGGTATTCCACATACGGTACAACCTCACCGTTAGGCCAAACTTCCGGTGAATAAGTTTTAATAAATTCAAAATTAAATTTCTGGTGCGACCTTCGCGAAGCTTCGTTGTCCTCGCGGTGATGCACTACAAGAGTGTGGATGTCATTTTGGTCTTTTGCCCACTGAATGCGAGCTTCATACAATAAACGCGTAAGATTCATTCGGCGGTGAGGTGCCTGGATATAACTTGAAACCAGCCAGGCAAAGGCGCGATCTTTTTTATCGCGGTTAATGCCGGTTAGACCAATGGTTTCATTTTTTCCATTAATTAGCCCAAAGCTGGCCCCATCGGGGTTAATTAAACGCTCTTTCCAGTCAGTTTCAGTAAATTTAAATTCATCGCGCGAAGGCGCAAAAAAATTCGGATGCAACCGTAAAGCCTCAAGCCGTATTTGCCTGAGTGTTTGCCAGTCGTCTTTTTTAAGTTGGCGTATTGAAAAATTCACGATTCTTCATAACATAAAATTCACAAATAAAAAAGGCTCGATTACTCAGTAGTAGAAAAAAACACCACACTTATCCCAACCGCATTCCCTTTTCCAGAGTTCTTATAAGAATGTGGCTTGTCGCCTGGAAAAGTTAAGACATCGCCTTTTTCCAGATGATGAATTTCACCCAAGACTCCAATGGAAATCTGTCCACTGATGCAAGTGAAATATTCTCTCGTTCCTTCAACGTGAGGCGAGCCAGTCATTGTAGCTCCTGGTTCGAGATGTAATTCATCCATTTCTGTGGAGGGAATTTTGTCTGGTAATAATTTTCTTAAAATAATTCCATTTCGTGATTTTCTATCAAGTGGAACATCTGAAGCTTTGATGTGTTTGCACTCGGCTCGAGGAGAAGAAATGAGTTCATCAATAGAAATTCTTAAACCCTGAGAAATTTTAAGAAGAATATCCAGAGTAGGATTTGCACTTCCAGATTCTAGCAACGCAATAGAGGCACGTGTCGTACCTGAAATTTTCGCCAACGACACTTGCGAAAGTCCCTTTCTGTCGCGAAGGGCGGCAAGGTTTTTTGCGATGTTCTGACCTGCTTTGTCTTTTAAAATAGCCATATGTCATTTAAATAACACTTTAGTTACTAAAATGTCCATAGACTTTTATATTGTGAGGAGGAGGAAAGATGAAAATAAAATTAGATCACATCAATTTAACAGTTCACGACATCAAAGAAAGTATCGATTGGTACGAAAAAATATTCGGATTTAAATTGGCAGAGCGTGGCATAGGTACTCGCGGGCAGTCGTGGGCAATAGTTGCCTCAAATGATTCAATGATTGCTATGAGTGAGTATAAGGACAAATCTAAAGCCGATCAGGAATCAGAAGTCGATTTTCATAAAATTTATCATTTCGGAATTCGCGTGTCCGATTTGGCGGCGTGGGAAAAAATAGTCAAAGAAAATGACCTACGTATCTATTATGGAGGCGTCGTAAGCTATCCCTTCTCTCGCTCTTGGTATATTCACGATCCTTCGGGTCATGAAATTGAAGTTTCTTATAGCGAACAGGAATTTCTTCAGTTTCCAAACCGAGGAGCGTAGGGCATGACAGTTTTTTTCTATAGATGGAAAATTAAGCCAGGGAAGGAAAAGCAATTTGAGGAGAATTGGTCAGTTGTTACAAAAGCGATAAAGGAACAATGCGGAAGTTACGGCTCACGACTTCACTTGGCTGGAAATGGAGATTATATTGGTTATGCACAATGGCCTGGCGCTCAAACAAGGAAAAGGTGCGAACTGGATTTGTCATTGTCGCAAGCTCGTTCTCTGGTGCGCGGTGCAATTGAATACTCTTATCCTGAAGAGCAATTTGAAGTAAAAATTGATTTGCTCAGTTTTTAATGCTTCGATTGCGGTGGAATTTAGTCTTGAGAGATGCTCACAAGCAATTTGTTGCTACGAAAGGATAAAAAATGAGTAAATTATTTTTTTTATTTTTAATGACAGTTTCGACTTTGGCTTTTGCAGCTTCGGTCCAAGAAACTAACAAAAAGCTAGCGATCGAATTCTATGAGATGGCATTTAATAAACACAAACCAACTGAGGCGGCAAAAAAGTATTTTGGGAATAAGTATATTCAACACAATCCGCATGTTCCTAATGGAGCTCCAGCTTTTTTCAATTATTTCGAAGGGTTTTTCAAAGAACATCCTCAGTCAAAGATAGAAATAAAACGAGTTATTGCTGATGGCGATTTAGTTGTTCTCCACGTTCTTTCCAAAACTGATCCAAAGGAACGCGGCCGCGCGGTTATTGATATATTCCGCTTTGAAAATGGTAAAATCGTTGAACATTGGGATGTAGCCCAAGAAATCCCCGAGAAGACTGCGAATGGAAACACAATGTTTGAAGGATCTAACGATAAATAGCTTTAAGGTCGGGGAAGGTTGGTGGTAGATCGCATAGAATCTATCAGCATAAGTTTTTAAAAAGAAGGTAAGAATTGGCGTCTGCATTTTCTCATATTGCAATCCCCATTGTTTTAACGGTAGCAGTTGGCCGAAAGAAAATACCTTGGAAGCTTTTATCATTGGGACTGTTTCTTTCTGTAGCGCCTGACTTTGATTCTTTGGCTTTTAGATTCGATATTCCTTATGAATCCCAGTGGGGACATAGGGGATTTACTCATTCTATTGTTTTTGCGATCATAGTTGCTTCACTCTGTGTATGCGCGAGCAAGTTTCTTTCGGCAAAGCCTAAAGTTGTATTCTTATTCTCTTTTGCTTCCTTAATTTCTCACGGGATATTAGATGCATTTACCAATGGTGGATTAGGTGTGGCGTTTTTATGGCCGTTGACCTCTGAACGATATTTTTTTCCATGGCAAGTTATTGAAGTATCACCGATCAGCATATCCCGATTCTTTACACATACAGGCCTTGTGGTACTGCAGTCAGAGGCGCTTTATATTTGGTTACCTTGTGTGATTGTGGGAGGTCTTTTTTTGTGGCGTCGAAATAACTAAAGTCTACCCCTCTTGACACCAGTATATATTTGCAGTGAAAGTAAATTTCGTGGAGGAAAATTAAATGAAAAAAATTGGAAAACTTGTCGGTATATTAATTTTAATCATATTACTATTACCAGCGGTCTTGCCTTCTCAATTTTCAATGTCGCGCTCGATTGAAATTGATGCGCCTGTGGGCACTGTTTTTACGAAGCTGACTGATTTAAATGAATATATAAAATGGAATCCATTTCCAGAAGGCGATCCAACCAACACAGCCCAAGTATCTGGCGTTGGGGTCGGATCTTTTTTAATTTGGAAGGGTGATAAGACTGGCGAAGGAAAAATGACAATAACCAGTATTGAACCTGAACAAAAAATTGGTATTAAGATGGATTTTTATAAACCCATGAGCGGAGAAGGAATGGTTTTTTGGATTACTCAGGCAAAATCGGATACAAAAACTGAAATGACATGGACGTTCGATCAAGACTTACCCTATTTCAATCGCTACTTTGGATTGTTCATGGACGGCATGATGGGAAAGCACTTTGAAAAGGGACTTTCCAACTACAAATCATTGATTGAGGCGTCAAAATAATTGGGCGGCTTATTCAAATGAGGACACGCCCTAATTTTTTAATACCTAACTCATTTTTCCAATAGTTATTTGTCTTTTGTTGAATCGTTTTTCTTACGGTTTTCCATCATGCCTCGTCCCATTTTGCCCATCATAAAACAACCGCCCTTATCTTTCATGTTTTGACATTGCTCATGCATCTGCTGACGGCAATCCTGGATAGATGCCTCTGATCGAAGACACAGAGCCATTTTCTCGTGAGATTTTGCCATCTGCTCGCGCGACTCTGTTGATGGTGCCGCTTGAGATTCCTTTTGGACTTGTGAGGACTCGGCAGCCAAAGCTCCTGCGCTAAAAACTAAGACCATTGAGATTGTTAGGATATATTGTTTTGTTTTCATACTAACTCCTTATTATTAAATTCAAATCTTGCATTGCCTGTGCCAATCTCTTTTCCATTCAAAATCACTCGATATTCAATCGGGAATGCCTTCGAAAGCATTGCGCTCACGCCGCAGTACTTTGTTTGAGAAAGCTTAACGGCTTCATTTATTTTTTCTGAATCCACAGCACCATCGATAGTGAAGGTTAAAATCGCCTTTTCAAAGACGATAGGATACGAGCCTGTTGATGGCGCAATTTCAACATCCACGCGAAAGGCCTGCGGCGGTTGTTTATACTTTTTTAAAAGTGCAATAACATCCATGGCGGTGCATCCGCCTAACCCCATGGCCACGAGTTCTTTTGGGGAGGTTCCGGCATTTTTTCCTATAGGTTTTTTTGCGTCCATTCGAACAATATGATCGTCTGCAACGCCGTCGAACTCCATTCCATCTTTCCACACTACAGAAGTCTTCATTTTTCACTCCAGTACTTATATAGAGAGCAACTAATGAGCCAGATAAGCCGGGCGTTTAAGACCTTACCAAGCTTTCTTTGAGCCAATTTGTCTCTATGGGATAGACAAGTTGGCTTAGGATCAAACTGAAACACGATCAGCTAACATTTTTAACTGCCGGCGATTTGGCCGTCGACGAGATTGATTTGGCGGGTGGCCATCTCGGCAAACTCTTTGTCGTGAGTCACATAGATGATCGTGGTCTTGCGTTCGCGGTTGATGCGCACAAAGAAATCCATGGCCGCTCGGCCGTTCGCGGTGTCCAAATTTCCGGTGGGTTCATCGGCAAATAGATACCCTGGCTCCATAACCAACGAACGAGCGATAGCCACGCGCTGCTGCTCGCCACCGGAGAGCTGGCTCGGCAGCCGATCCGCCTTGTCTTTCATACCAAACTCTCCCAATAATTCTAGAGCAAAACCACGCCGTGCCTGCTCTTGCCCGGTCTTAATTGCTGGCATCAACACATTTTCCAATGCCGACAGTTCTGGGAGCAAATGGTGAAACTGAAACACAAACCCCATCTTCTGATTCCTAAACCTGTGCACCTCTTGGGTGTCCATTTCAGAAATCTTGCGACCATCAATCAGCACATCGCCAGACGTGGCCGGGTCCAAGGTGCTGATGATATAAAGCAAGGTGCTTTTCCCCGAGCCAGAGCGACCTGTAATGGACAAGAATTCCCCCGAACCGATTTCGGCACAAATGCCTTTCAAAACAGGAGTGGCCAATTCGCCAAAACTTTTTTTCAAATTCTTTATTACGATCGACATTAGGTATTCTCGCTTCGAATAATATCAATTGGCTCAAGGCGCCCTGCAGACCTCGCAGGAAAAAAACTGGCAAAACTTGAAGATACCAAAGCCAAGAAAAAGGCCTTCACATAAATCCAGTAGTCAAAGGAAACCATCATATGGCTTCCACCCAAACCACGATCAGCCGAAACCTCGATCTGCGACATCATATAGGAGAAAAACAAACCAACCACTAAGCCAACCACACCACCAATCAATCCCAAAATGAATCCCTGAATCAGGAACAGTTTGGAGATATCCCATGGTTCAAACCCCATTGAACGCAGAATTGCGATTTCGCGCCTCTTGTGAGTCACGGCCAAGCTCAAGATATTATAAATTCCAAAACCGGCGACAATCAAAATGGAAATGGTCATTGAGTTGCGCACGATATCCTGAGTCTTAAACACAGACATAATGCCTTCGTTCGATTGGTCCCAGCTCTGCACTTTTTCTTGGCTCAAAAGGTTCCAGGTTGAGGCGGTTTCTGCGGCTCGAGTGACATCCATTAACCGAATCGCGATATCAGAAATACGGCTGGGAGTGAGATTCAACTGCTGGACGTCTCTGATGGCAGCAAAAATCGTCGACTCATCTAAGCTTTTAACTCCCAGACTGAAAATCCCCGTAATGCGAAAAGGCTGGGGCATTCCTCGACCGGACGCCAAAAAAATAGTCTCATTCAAAGAGGCGCCAATTTTCTTTGCCAATGCGTCGCCGATTACCACACGATTTCCTGAATTTCCTATTTCAGAAAACTTGCCCGTCAACATATACTTTTCAATCGTCGAAACTCTCGATTGGCGATCTGGCTCAGAACCAATTACCCGGGCGCCAACGGAGACTTTGCCATAGGTGGCAATCGCCTGAACAACCAGCTGAGGTGAGGCAGCCGCCACGTCGACATCTCTCTCGAGTCGGTCCAGCCAAGTTCGGGGAGAGAGAATATAGGCATTATCCTTTCGGCCCGAAGGAGGCTTGATCCAACTCGCAATCTGCCCGTCTTCAAACATCGACCCATTCAAGGAGTCGGCGGTAAGAAGCTCTTCTCGCGCTGAAATTCGAATATGAGAGTCGTTGTTCACCAACTGGTCGACGATGAAAGTTTGAAAGCCCAACATCATCCCAGAAATTGCGATATAGGCAGCGGCACCTAAAATAATACCCATCAAAGTGAGGGCCGTTTGCCGCTTACGACTGAGTAAATGCCGGACGGCAAGAAAGAACATCAGGGACCTCGAACCAAGATAAAATCGGACCGAGTGATATTATCGCTAGTCACTTCTGCCCATTCGCCATCGATCACACCAAGTTTTACCTGTATCTTTTCTTTTCGACCCTGTCGAATCCGTGTCACCTGACCCCCAAACACCGATTTTACCGGTATCAGCAGCACATCCGATTTTTTTCCAACTTCAATGGCCACGTCGGCGGTCATCCCGGGCAAGACGCCCGATGGCCATTTGTCTATATCAATGCGCACAATAAACTGATTGTCCCTGGGATAAACCTGCGCAACCTCACCCTGCACCTTTTCATTTCTCAGACTCTCAAAACTGACGGCCGCATGCTGCCCCTTTTTGACCCGTAAAATAGATTGCTGCTCGAGACTCACCTCCAAAAACAGAGCTTTGAGATTCGTGACAGTAATGATCGGAATTTGAGGCGGTATAATTTCACCTTCTTTAAAAGATATGGATGTCACCACTCCGGCTATGGGAGAACGAAATTGATTCTCGTCCAACTGCAAAAGCAGGTCTCCAGCTTTTACAGAGTCCCCTTCCCGAACTGAAAGCCTGCGAACCTGCAACGTGAGTCCCCCACGCACACGATAGACCTGATCGGACATCACCGTCCCAAGGCCGTAGATGGCCTCAATTACTTCACCAACTCGTGGAGCAGATTCTACACTACCCCCAGAGCGGCGAAAGTACACAGCGGCAGCCAAAGCTATGACCGCGACAACTCCTAAAACTGCACCAATTTTCCACTTCATAACAGACTAAATGCAATGAATAGTGATCGCATAAAATAACCCCCAGTGGGCGGTTTTGTACTCCCCCTAGAGATCTCAGGCAACTTTATAGTTTGAAAAGACTTAGGTTGGACGGCAAAAATAATACTTTGCTAACAAGTAAATGCATGTTTCATTTAAAAAATGGATTTTAAATGGATTAGTTTTTTTCTTTTTGGTGTGGCGGGCCTTATTCATATTGGTTTTTTTGTGTTTGAATCAATTTATTTACAAAGAATTTCGGGACAAACGTTTTTAGGATTAGATGACAAGACCTACAAGCAAGTTAAAATTTGGGCTTTTAATCAAGGCTTTTATAATTTAGCAATAGGTCTTGGGACCTTTTCGGGGCTTTATTATGTTCGAAGCCTTGAGATTAAAGTGGCCGGGGTATTAATCAGCTTTTGTGGCCTCACCATGATCATGGCAGGCCTTGTGCTTTTTTTCTCTGTGCCTAAAATGCGCAAAATGGCATTGGCGCAGTTGCTCCCGCCCTTGCTAGGATTTGTCTTTTTGTTTTTTCATATCGCCAAATACGTTTAAAAAAGTCCCAGCATTTGGTTTACCGGCACCCATTCTGAAACACAATCAGCTAACCGGGATGCGTAAATATCTTTTGCCGTTCTTCTCGGGCTTTGGAAGATGGCCTGCATCAATATTCACCTGGACTGACGGTAACAACAACTTGGGCGCAGCAAGAGAGCGATCTCGTTCCGTGCGGAAGCGAACAAAATCTTCGAGCGAAGTCTGTGCTTTCAGCTGAATGTTATCCTTCTTTTCCTCGGCAATCGTTGCCATAAATTTTAATGAACGACCGTTTGGAAGGTAATCATGGCCTGTGTAGACTTTCGTGTTTTCGGGAAGTTCATAGAGTCGGTCATGCACCGAGTGGTAGAGTTCGACCGCACTTCCTGCCGGAAAATCACATCGGCCAGTTCCATAATCAGGCATAAACAACGCATCACCAACAAATACGCTTCCATCAATGCAGTAAGAAGCGCATGCAGGCGTGTGACCAGGGGTAAAAAGCGTTTTGATCTTTACTGATCCGGCGTGAAACTCTTCACCATCTTTTAAGAGTCGATCGAACTGTGAGCCATCGGTTTTAAAGTCTTCGGGTAACCCAAAAACACCTTTAAAAACTTCTTGCACTTTCGTGATTTTTTCACCGATTGCAATTTGCGCAGTCGGAAATTCTCTTTTAATAATTTGTGAACCGCTCAGGTGATCTGCGTGTGCGTGGGTTTCCAGAATATATTGAAGGTTGAGTTCTTTTGAACGCAAGAATTCAATAACCATCTTTGCTGACACTTCACTCGTCTTGGAAGCCACCGGATCATAGTCCATCACCGAATCGATGACGACAGCATCTCGGGTTTTCTCATCCCAAACAACATAGGTGAGTGTCCATGTGTTTTTATCGAAGAATTCTTTAATCTGTGTCATGACGGTTCTCCTTTATCAAAATGAAAGGTGACGAAATTGTTCAACTAGAATGGTGAACCCCATAATGAGCACGAACCAACCAAAAGCGGTTTTTAGCTGTTGCTCTTTGATTTTGTGTGCAACTGCGGAGCCAACAACAATTCCAATTACAGCAATCGTTGCTATTATTCCTAGTCGAGACCATTCAACACTTGCACCTCTCGCAACGTCACCCGCGAAGCCAAGAAGTGATTGGAGTGCAATGATCATAAGTGAAGTTCCTATTGCAATTCTCATTGAGAGTCCCGCCAAAAGAACAAGCGCTGGAATAATCAGGAAGCCTCCACCGGCTCCGACAAAACCGGCAATCAGTCCAACAATCAAACCCTCGAAAGCGATAAGAGCCACACGCATCAATGGGCGCATCTCCATTGGCTTCCGCTCGCTTTTTGTTTTGATCATAGAGTAGGAAGCGGCAATCATCAGCGCAGCAAACGTGGCCATGATAAGAATCTCTTTAGTGAGGGCGAAGCCATTGAAGCTGACGATAATCTCTGGAATTTTTGGAATGATCAGTCCTCGAGAGATATTCACCCCAATTACACTCGGAACCGCAAAGGAAAAGCCAGTTTTAAAATCAACATCTCCTTTTCGGATGTACATGGCGCTTCCAATCAGCGCGGTCAAGCCAACCACAAAGAGCGAATTGCCCGCAGCGACCGTTGGTGAAAAGCCAAATAGATAAACTAGGATGGGCACTGTCAAAATAGAACCACCACCCCCCATAAGCCCGAGGATGATTCCCATCACAAAACTTGCGATGAATCCGAGATTTTCCATTTTTAATCCCGTAACTTTAAGTGAGGTTCAGTTTTTCTAAACAGGAGCATTCCGAAAATCATGGCTCCGACAAAAAGAACAGTTCGAACGTCACCAGAGGCCAATGAGGTCAATGCTGGCCCTGGGCAAAATCCAGCAAGCCCCCAACCAATTCCAAAAAGTGCTGAACCCAATATCAAGCGGGCAGTGACATCTTTACGTGTAGGAATATGCCATTTTGTATCGAGAAGTGGAGATGATCTTCGTTTAACGAGTGGGTAGCTTATTAAATGGATTCCGACAGCGCCTAACATAACAAAGAGAAGCGATGGATCCCAGTCCCACGGGTTCAAGAAACCAATGACCTTTTGTGGTTGAGTCATCCCCGATACGGCAAGCCCAATTGCAAAGAGAAAGCCGACAACGAATGAAACAGCATTTTGTTTTGAAAGATTTGATTTCATATTTGGTCCCCTAAGAAGTAACGAACAGCTTGTACGGCAAAAAATCCGAATAACATAAAGGTGATTGTTGCCATTGCTGACCGCACTGAAAATCGACTGATTCCACAGACCCCATGACCACTTGTGCATCCACTTCCCATCACAGTTCCATATCCAACAAGAAGTCCTGCAACCGCCACTAGCATCAAACCACGGCCGGAAAGGTTAACAAAAAAATCAGGACGAAGACTATGCATGAAAATTCCACCGGCTATCATTCCTGCGATAAACAACCATCGCCATAAACCTTCCTTACTTGGCTTTGAGAGAGATGAAGCTAGGATGCCGCTGATTCCCGTGACTCTGCCATTAAAGAGCAGCATCAGCGTCACGGCTACACCAATAAGGGCGCCGCCAATGAGAGAATAGAATATTGAGTTGAGTTCCATCGGTTATTTCTCCTTGCTTATCAATTTAATATATTATAATATCATAATATGAAAAGTCAAGGTAAGTCTAAATCATTGTTTAAATTGAGGCGACAAAGCGAAGAGGTAGCCGCATTACTCAAGCAGCTTTCACATCCACAAAGGTTACTGATCCTCTGCAGTATAGCTGAGGGCGAAAAGTCAGTGGGTGAAATTGAAGAGGCCTGCGGGGCATCCCAATCCGCGGTTTCGCAATTTTTAAAGGGAATGCGTTTGGAGGGTCTAATTAAACCTCGGCGCGAAGGTAAACAAGTCTATTATAAAATTGTAGATAAAAGAGTTCTGGCGTTGATAAGGTCGCTTTATCTTATTTTTTGTTAATAGCCATTTCTGCTTTTATACTTTTAATGAGATAAAATCATTTTTAGTCAAAGCTGGGTTTAAAGTTGAGAAAGTATGGGGAGTTTTACAAGGCGGTCCTTTTGATGCGAAGAAATCCTGGCATCAAACGATTGTTGCATTGAAACCCCACTAGTAGACTCAAAGTTTTTTGAAAACCGCTGGGCAAAAATTAGGTTTATAATCTGCTTGGTAAACGCGGGATTTTTTAATCAGAGCGACAACTCTTAAGTCATTTTGGCGTCGAACGGAATCTTTTTTATCTTTATCACGCTCGAAATGATAAAGTTCACTATTAAGTCTATTTCTTAATTCTTCAACTTTTTCGAGCTGAAAATTTTCATTTAATAAAATTTCTAGCGCCTTATACGCCAAGGAACTTTCTGTCGCTGAACGAATAAGTTGCTGACTAAAATCGCCAGGAAAAGCTTCCTTATTTTTTAAAATTAGACGCAGAATTTGTTTTTCAAGATCAGGGCGAAGTTCGGCAATCGCGATTAAGTTTGAACCAATATGAAAACCTGACACAAATCCAATGTTGCGACCGGTCTCTGCCATTCTCTTTAAAGCTTGACCATTTAATCTGACAATTTCCTTCATTAGATCTGGGTAAGTGGCATTTATTCTATTAAGCTCCTTACCTAAGGCTTCCCAGCCATTCACATGAGACTTTAACATGCGGCGAATAAAAACAGAAAAATAAGAACGAAAAACTTCAGGGGCAATGGTTTGATCAGTGAGAAAACCTTCTACCACCATACCAAAGACAAATCTTGAACCATTTTTTTGGCGTGGACGATCGATTTGATTGATAATGAAACTCAAGGCTTCCTTGTAACTTGTCCATACTTCGGGGCGATAGGGGCGGGCTTTAATTAGAGCTTCAAAGGCCTCAATTCTTAAAGCGGGGTCCGAGTAGATGTAATCTTTAAATTTTACCATCCATACCAGAGCTTCAAATGCGGGTTTGGATGTGCGCGCAAGCGTTCCTATTGCTTCTGTAAAGCGTTCTGAAAAAGCGGAACCCCCATCGTCAAGATACTTCATAATTTTTGTGCGCGCGACTTCATCGCCTCTTATAAATTTTAAAGGATCTAGATTAAACTCTTTTGACCATTTGGCAGTGCCATTGTCGTACAGCACTTTTTTTTCGGGATCGCTTAGGACCTCATAAGCTTCATTAATAAGTCGAAGGATTCTTTCGTTATCGGGAGAAGTTTTATTTATATCTGGATGATAGCGTTTTACCAGTCGGCGATAGGCTTTGAGAATGGTTTCCGGGTTAGCATCAAAGGGAACATCAAGAATTTCATAGTAAGAACTGCTCGAGTCGATCCTGTGTTCTTCGGGCGCAGTGGCCTCTGTGGGCATAAGAGCATTAAGCTGAGCTTGCGCCTCTGTGCCACCAATAAGGCTTAATAGCACTAGGAGCGCAAATTTGGCGCTAAGCTGTCTAGTATTTTTACGACTCGCTTGCAATAGAACTCCCATAGCTGGTTTAAGTTAGAGTTAATTCGTTTATTTCTTCTTTTGCAAACCGAGTTCCATTAGATATAAATGCGAATTGGACAAGTCGTCGCGTATCGAAATGTTCGAAAAAAATACGAAGAATGTCTTTCAGATAAAAAATTTGAGCATATAAAATTTGTGAGATTAGGGACTCAGCATGAGAATGAAGAGTCCTAATATTTTTTAAATAGAACTATCTTCTTCGACGATTTCCTTCAGCACAGTCTCTGAGACACTGAGCTTCTTCTGCATATGTAGAAGTATATCGTTTACATGTTTCTGCATCATAGGGAGACACCCTCAAAGACATACAAAGCTGTTCATTTGGATAAGTTGAGGTAAATGCCTTACAACCTTTTGCTACTGCGGGGTCCACTTGTAGTCTTAGGCATTCGGCTTCACTAGCATAGCTTGAGCTGTTGTAATAACAAGATTTTGTAGTTTGTGGGTCAGAGCCGATGCTGTTACACAAACTTTCATTAGGGTACCCGTCAGCAAAAAAAGATTATTGCTTAAAACATCGATCGATATCCCAAGCCAACCCATCAATCCTGCTAAGGTTAAACTTGTCATGAGGAACGTAAAAATATAGCAAAATCCGATTCTCCATGTACCCATAAAAATGCGAATAAAAAATAAAAAGAAAAGAATCACAAAAAAATGCAGTGACGAATCTTTTTTAAGAATTTCGTTTATGTAGTACCTAAACGTACTAGGTCCGACGACAGAAACTTTATAACTTGGATCTTTCGTCATCGAAATCCAGGTGCCTACACTTTTCGGATGGAACTCATTATTGAACTGTACTTGTACTAGGAGTTGTCGATCTCCAAGAGTGACCATCTGAAATGGACCATCTTTGTCCCATTTTTTTAGAAAATCTGATAATTTAAGTTCAGGATGAAAACAAGGATCATCAAGAACCCTTGGGTACCAGTATCGTTGTGGCTCCGAGTGAACTTCGCGTGATTTAAACACATGAAATATGGATTTAGTTTCTGTAGCACTTGCTTCGATTTGGTCTATTTTTTTTAAAAACTGACAAAGTTCTAAGCCACTTGGCGAAGAATCCCATTCGGCAAGCAAATAAAGGCTACTTGAGTCATTGAATTCCTCTCGTAATTTCCAGCTTTTCACTAGCGCAGTAAATTCACTGTTATAAGAATCGTAGAGGTCTAGCTCTACACGCAATCGAGGAAGGCCGCAAAGGCTGATAACCACAAGAAAGAAACTAAGCAGTAGAGTTAACTTCGGCTTTTCTAACGCGAACTGTACGAACTGTTCTATAAGCCGAAAAGGTTTTTTATTTTGCGTCATGTTCTGAGATTATTGGACTGCATTTTCAATTGCACAATATAATTTTAACCATGAGCTTTGCAGATAAAATTCAAAAATTTGGCCGGTCAGAATTTGTACCTGATGGTTGGTATTGGCTTTTGCAATCCAAGGATCTGAAGTCGGGGACAGCTAAACCGGCCACATTTTTAGATAAAAATTTTGTTATCTATCGGGGCGAAGATGATGTGGTTAGAATTCTCGACGCTTACTGCCCACATATGGGAGCACACCTCTGTGATGGTGCGGTCGAGGGAAATTCCATTCGCTGTCCCTTTCATTTTTGGAAATATAATGCGCAAGGAGTTTGCACGGATATTCCAGCCCAAGCTGATACAAAAGCTGTGGCAAAACTGAATTCTTATAAATGCAGCGAAAAATACGGTTTAATTTGGCTTTGGTATGGTAGTCCCCTTGATAATGAAGCTGTACCAGTTATTCCTGAACTTCAAAAATTTGAACTTGATTCTACTTTAGGTAAGCCTTTTACAAAACAATGCCACCCCAATGTGATGATGATTAACGCCATCGATGCCCACCATTTTCGTTCAGTCCATAAATTAATTGTGGACTTGGAAATGGAGCCACGGATTCTTTCGCCCCGTTGTATTCAGTTTTCAAATACAACAGCCTTACCAAAGAAAAACTTTCTTCTTCGTTGGGCGGCTCGGTTCTATCAAAAAGCATTAACCTACGAACTCACTTATTGGTGGGGGCATACGGGTTCAGTGATGGTAGGCCCTGATTTTCTTCACTTCTATATTATTTTTGCTTTACGGCCCACGACGGAAGGAAAAGCTGAAGGACAAACAATCTTAGTAACTAAGAAAAGAGCCGGTTTATTCGGGCTTGTTATCAATCCTATCCTGTTATTTCTGTCAAAATGTGTCGGGAACTATTTTGCAAAGGGTGATACGATTATTTTTTCCAGAATCAAATTTAATTTCCAGACGCCGATTAAGGCGGATAAACCTATTTTGAAATTCATTGATCATTATGAACAACTGTCATCGACAGGATTTTCAACTCACAAGGATGTAAAGCCATGGTCCCCCAAAGAAGAAATGACTCTTTAGAAAATTGGGATTTATTTGTTCTTCGTCACCAGAACTTAAAAAACGTGGCGGTGCATACGGTTTCCTGCGCCATGTTTTGGTTGGGACCTATTTTAGCCGTACTTGTTCATCCCATTAACTGGCTTATGTTTTTTGGTTCTGGACTCGTCGGCACAGCTGGACATTATTTTTTCAAAGATGGTACGGTTGACGCTAGGGAAGCGACATCTAGCCTGCAAGTCGTCGTTTTTTCAACACTGATGACGTTTCTATTCTTGCGCGGCCAATATCAACAGGAAATTCTGCGAGTTCAAAAAAAATGGACAGACTACAAAAGTGGTCTTATTCCAAGTCATGCGGATCTTGAACTTTTTGGAAAATTGAGAAGTGAGGTTTCATCTTGAATCTATCTCTTGAACAAACATATCCCCTACATAGCTTAGAAAATGATCCTAAAACTATGAAGCGTATACAAATGGCGCTTAAAAAAAGTAAAGAGCTTGATCAAGCTGAAAATATGGATTTAGCATCCCAGATGTTCCGCTACAATGAGTGCTCTCACAGCTACTGGAATCCTGAACCGTTCTCTTTACTTTATGGAACTTATCTTTGGGATCAGTCTTCACAAAAACAAAAAATTATTTTAAATCAGCTTTATTGGGTTGCCTATTACTCGCAAATAATTTCCGCAGAAATCGCGACCATTTTTTTCAACCAGACAAGCGCTGCAGCTTTGTACGGAATTGAAGACTTCAGATCTGTATGCGATACGCTTGATTTAGAGTCAGCACAAGAGCGCGCACACATTCACGCCTTTAAAAAAGTTTCTGAAGAACTAGAGTTTTCGCTTTTTGGGGAAAGAATTTTTACTTACCCCATGCGGACACCATTTGTAAAAACGATGTTGTATTCTGATCTTTCGCAATTTCAACAGTGGTGGAGAAAAAATCAACTTCGTCTTTACACCGTTTTGTCTTCGAATTCAGCTTTTATTGGCTGCCAGTATTTCACCGTAAGAGGTTTACGAACTCTTAATGGAAAAATTGTTCAGCACCAGTTATCAAAATATTATACAGAACATACAAATCGTGAGGCTGCGCCGATCCCAGCTAAAATCTCCTATTATCACTTTATGGATGAGAGCTTTCATTTTAATACCTCAACTGTTATTTCCCATGATGTTGTTAATAATTTGCCGAGTCCTAATAAATGGGAAGCTGAAGTTGCCAATATGACTTTGCTGGGATGTCAGAAGGATCATTTTAATTTTTCCACAGCGATCAACGGAATTTTTTGGTATGACCCGGCTCTTTATCCACAAATTTATAAAGTTTTGAGGAGTCCTGTTTTCGGCATGGATAAAGAGACCGCACTTTTAACTATGGAAAAAAGTTTTTGCGAGGAATCTGCTGGCGCTTTGGCGTCTGCGGAAACGCATTCCGAGGCCGTAGATTCATATAAGGCCTATTTAGCAGATTTTAAATATGTAAGTGCGAAGAACAAGGAAATGAAACTGATGAGTCAAAACTCACTGGCTCGACATCTTCGAACAAATCGTGATGAATTCAAAAAATTTAAGAGGACTGTTTGAAAGATTTTGTCATAACTTTTGAAGACTCTGAAAAGAAGCCAGTGGAGTTGAAAGAGGACTCCCTGCTTTCGGAACATTTAAATGTTCAGAACTCGCCGATTCTTTTTGGCTGTCGCATAGGAATATGTGGAACTTGTTCAATTGAAATTTTAGAAGGTTCAGAGAAACTTATTCCCCGCACATGTGAAGAGATTGAGTATTTAGAAGCTTTAGCTCCTGATAAACCCAATTGCCGTTTAGCCTGTCAAATTCGTCTTAACGCTCACATTAAAGTTAAAAAGGTAGAAATCTAATTGGACTTTAAAAACTTCTGGTACGTGGCAGCTGAAAGTCATGAGGTTAAGGGGAATAAACCTTACTCTGTCAGCATTCATGATGAGTGGATCGTGCTTTTCCGTAATTCTTCAGGCCAAGTTGCTGCTCTACAGGATCGTTGTCTGCATCGATCCTCTAGACTTTCGAAAGGTCATTTGAAAAACGGAGAACTGACTTGCCCATATCATGGATGGAAATATAATTTTGAAGGAAAAGTAATCCATGTTCCTTCTGAAGGAACTACAACCCGAAACCGTTGTGCAAAAACCTATCAAGTTATAGAAAAAGACAATTACATCTATTTGCAATTAAGCCCGAGCCAGTTTGATCTAAAACCTTTTTCTATGTCTTGCTATCAAAAGAAAAATTATACGACCATTCGTCTTCAAAATATTTTTGAAAATACGGTTACTAATTGTGCAGAAAATTTTTTGGATATTCCCCATACCACTTTTGTTCATCCCAGTATTTTCAGGAATTCAAAAAATGAGGAAATGAGTGCCGTCATCGAAAGAAAGAAAGGACATGTCAAGGTTACTTATTTAGGGGAAAAATCTGATTTTGGTTTATTTTCGTGGTTTCTTAACCCACACAAAAAAGAAATTATTCACACTGACGAATTTTTTATGCCGAATGTAACGATGGTGAACTACTGGTTTGGCAATAAACATTTTATTATTACCTCGCAGTCGGTGCCGATTGATCACAAAACGACAAAAGTTTATACCGATTTAACATACAACTATGGCTTTTGGAACTTGATCGTAAAGCCCGTTATAAGATGGCAAGGACAGGCGATTATTGATCAAGATATTGAAATTCTAAAAAATCAAAGTGAAACAATTCAAAAATACGGCGCCCATTTTCAAAATTCGCCAGCTGATCTTATTCATACTTTTATTGAATCGATCCAACATGAAATTGAACAGGGTCGCGATCCAAATTTACTTCCGGAAAAAGAAGGGAAGATTAATTTTTGGGTTTAGTTAAAAATTGGCGTCATCGCCCTCTTCAGGACAAGCTTATTGATGGAATAGGACTTTTATTTCAAGGCTGGGGTGTTCCGATTATAGCAAAGCTGCTTGCAGACCACGTGCTGCCGCACATTTTGCCCGGGACTTTGAATATTATATCTGTTCCTTCCTGGGTTCTTTTCTTATTGCCCTTTACCCTTGTTGATTATCTTTACTATTGGAATCACCGACTGCTTCATACTCGAAAGCTTTGGAACCTTCATCGGATTCACCATAGCAGTGAACAATTAGATGTTTTTGTAACTTCACGTAATTCATTTTGGACGCCCTTTTTTTTGATTTATATATGGTTCCACGCGATGCTGATATTTTTAACTCGTGATACACAAGCATATATTTATGGCTTGTGGTTAATGGCGGCGTTAGACTTCTGGCGCCATTCAGGGCTTTCAACGCCTAAAGTTTTAAAATTTCTTAATTTTATTTTTATTCTTCCGGAAGATCATGAGTGGCACCACAGTTCAGATCAATTTGATGTAAACTTCGGAGGCAATCTTAACTTGTGGGATCGTTTGCACGGGACCTATTTTAAGTCCAGCGAACGCGCCACAAAATTAGGTTCTCTGGCGCGGGGAACGCTCTGGCAAGAACTTTTTTTCCCATGGAAAATTGATCGAAGGGTAGGCCCATGACAATCCGTGGAAGAATCGTCAGCCTTTTCCCACTAGTTTATTTAATTTTAATTATCTTCTTTTTAGGAAAAAGTTTAATCGGATTTTTGTGGTGGCAAATTCCTGTGCTGCTCAGTTTGATTTATCTTTTACCACTTTTGCTATTTCGAATTCATTCCTTTTTTTCCCCGGTACAGGAAGGAACTTTTGATCTTTCTAAAAAAACTTATAGTCCATGGTGGACTTCGCATATGTTGCAATATCCATTTATTGCCTTACCTTGGTTAGAAAGTCTTTTGCACTTTGTTCCAGGTCTTTATTCTGTCTGGCTCAGGGCCTGGGGATCGAAAGTGGGAAAAAAAATATTCTGGACACCTCGAACGGAAATTATCGATCGCAGTTTGGTTGAAATTGGTGATTCAACCCTTATCGGACATATGACTATTATGGTTTCTCATGTGGTGGATACTCGCGAGGGGGTTCCTAAACTGATTGTTCACAAAGTACGAATTGGTTCAAACTGTCTTGTCGGTGCTGATGCGCAATTAGGACCCGGTACACTTATCGAAAATGGAACGAAGCTAAAACCAAAAGCCAGATTTTTTTGGAAGGGCGAATGGAAATAAATCTAACCTTTAAACTTATTCGTGTTGGACTTTCTTTAAGAACATTCTTCTTAAGGAAGTCTTTTGAAAAATCTTGCCAAAATCCGAAAGGAGCTCAAAAAAAAGTTTTGAAAAAAATATTAAAATTGAGTGGTGATAAGAAACTACCTTTGCAAGTTTCAAAATATTCAGACTATCCAGAAGGTCGTAGTTGGTCCGTAGAAAAGGAAAATTTTTTTGAAACGACTTCTGGAAGTTCTGGTGTTAAAAAAGAAATTCCATACACGCCGTCTTTAATAAAAACTTTTGAAAATATGTTTTTGCTTTGGTCGGGTGATCTGCTGAGAGAGAAAAAATTGAAAACAGGAAGAATATTCATTTCATTTTCTCCGCAACTCTCAAAGCTAGGTCTACAATCAGATAGCGAATACTTAAGCCCGTTCATGCAATTATTATTGAATAGATTTTTATCCGTTAAGCCTCAGTCATTTCGAGCAGAGTGTGGGAAAGCCTTTTTAGAAAATTTAGCTTTGCAGTTAGCTCAGGACAAATCTTTAGAAATTATTTCTATCTGGAGTCCAACTTATCTGCTTTCTCTGCTTGAGTGTTTGCAGCAAGCAGATTTAAGTTTCAATTCTGAACTACAAAAAGCAGTTCAAGAAAAAAATTGGCAAGCTATTTGGCCACAATTAAAACTAATTTCATGCTGGGCAGACGGGGCTTCTGCCTCTGCTTACAAGCAACTTAAGAAGCAGTTTGATTTTGTACAGTTTCAACCTAAAGGGCTTTTGGCCACAGAGTCACCCATGACAATACCTTGGGTCAAAGCTGATCATCGATGTATTCCACTTTGGAATGAAGTCTATTTTGAATACATCAATCAAACAGGCTTAATCAAACCACTTTATGACATGAAAAAAGGTGAAACCGGTGAAATTCTAATTTCAACAAAAGGCGGGCTACTTCGTTACGCTTTGGGCGATATGATCAGATGTGATGGCTATTTTGAAAAATCACCTTCGATCAAGTTCCTGCAGCGTAAAGGTGAGGTCTCTGATTTGGTAGGTGAAAAACTTGATCTTCAGATCTTGCAAAAAATCTGGGGCCATTCGCAAATGGGCTATTGGACTTTGATTGCCAATCAAGATCATTACGTTTTTGTCAGTGACCAAAATATTTCCGAAGAAGTAATTGAAGAAAATTTAAATCAAGTTTTTCATTTTAGTTTAGCGCGCGAATTAAATCAGCTTAAACCCACGCGCTCAATTTTTGTTCCTCAATTAAAAGATTACTATTTTCAATATTGTCAAGAGAGGGGAATGAAAACGGGTGATATTAAAGATCGATGTCTTTGGTCGCAACCGGAATTTTTGATTTATTTAGAAAATCGTGTGAAACTTCAGCCATTTTTTCTAAACTAAACGGATTAAAATTTATCCTTTGAGTTTGTTCCAGCGTCAGCACTTTAGAAATAATCTTATTCAAGCCAATTAGTTTTTCATTTGTCGTTTGCAAGGCATTAATCGAATTTAATACTTGTGCAATTTCATGCCATTCAAAAATATTTAAAGCCCGGCAAAGACTGACTGTGACCTGTTGTGGGCCAATTCTGACGAAGTCGACCAAAATTTGAATAGACTTAAGAAGTGAAGCATCCTCTGTAATTGGTGAATTTTGATATAAAATAATTCCACCAGCGTGGTGACGGCTTTCATCTTTAAGAATTCTTTCAAAAACAATTTTAATATCTTGGTTTTCACAACCCCTTAACAAATCTGCATAGTAGGAAATTCCCCAACCTTCTAAAATAATTTGAATCAAAACCAAAGCTTCTTGACGATTTTCATCTTGGATAATAGAGGAAATTAGACGAGGAAAGCCTGTGGCATGCCGACTTGGATCGACGTGATAAAAATCTTTTAAAAGCAAAAGGTGCTGCATTTCTTCTAAAGCAATCGCGGTGTAATAGTGTCTTTCTTCTTGAGTCTTCGCAGTCAAACCCATTTTTTGGGCATAAGCAATTCCTGCATGCTCGATGCAAATGGCTTCCTTTAAAAGCTCTGCAGAGTTTTCTTCAAGAAGTAATCTTTGTTCGACCTCGTTTAACTTAAGCCAATAAGCAGAATGTGAAAGATTAAAAAAATCAGATGTCCAAAGTGGAATTGGTTTTGAAGAACTTACGGCACTTCGATTAAGACTTAAATCAACCAAACGGGTCATCTTATTCTTGAATTCACCTGTGGCCTCGGGCAAAAAAATAGAATATTTCATGATAATTCTTTCATGAATATCTTATTCAAAACACGACCGGTGACTTTATGAAAAAGCGCTCTTGGCATGGTCTTCTTCATAAAACGTGTGAGTAGGGCGTCCTTGCCAAATGTGTAATTTAATTTAGGGCACGTCTTCGCTACAATTCTTATTACACCTTCTACGACATCTTCAGGATTTGGGGGATTAGGTCGAGTTGAAAGATTTTTTCTTAAATTCGTATAATTATGTATTTGAAGTGCATAGGCTGAATTTTCAGTGGACGGCTTCATGCCCCATTCGGCATTAGCATTAAAATTTGTACGGTAGGCGCCAGGTTCAATTAAGGTTACACGTACACCGAAGGGTTTCATCTCATATGAAAGTGATTCTGAAAACCCCTCGACGGCATACTTGCTGGCACAATAAAGGCTAGAAAGAGGAAATCCCATAAATCCAAAAACACTCGAGAAATTAATAATGTGACCTTGAGATTTTCTGATAGCCGGAAGTAATTTTTGCGTTAATAAAACCAATCCAAAAAAATTCACTTCGAATTGATGACGCATTTTTTCTTCGGTGCATTCTTCTGCTGGCCCAAAAACAGCGAAGCCAGCATTGTTAATCAAGATATCTAATGCATTTTGACTAAAGTAACTGCCAATGGTTTCTCGGTCTGCAGAGGAGGTTACATCCAGATTTTTTTCAATCAAAAGATCTTTAAATTTTTCACGTTCGGTAGCTAAGAGATCACTTCGGTTTAAAAGATTTCTGCCAGTCGCAACGACACGAAAGCCTTCTTCTAGAAATCGACGAACAAGACCTTTGCCAAACCCAGAAGTTGCACCTGTAATTAGAACTGTTTTCATTTTTTCCTTTTTTGAATAAGAATTTTTTTAAAAAAATATTTTAGCGGCATTAAAATTGTCATTTCTGACAAGCACGCTAATTCAAAACCACGATCCCAGTGCGGATTCATTTTTGTGAAAAACTGAACGCGCTGATTTTTTAATAAATCCAAAGATATTTCAGCAACTTTTTCTTTTAAGCTACAGCTATGTGATTCGAATTCAATCAGACCTTTTTCTGGTCGATAATATTGAGGAAATTTTTTCGAATAAAACGAATCCATAATTTTTTGATAGCGAGGAGGGGTGGCCATTTCAAAACGGGGAAAGTGCGTTTGGAAGTTATTGGCCATTAACAGATAAGTTTTATAACCTTTTGAAATTAAAAACCAAAAAACCGGGCGGAAAGGATTTTTAATTTTTTCTATCCACAGATAGCGCAAAAAAGCGACGCCCAATGCTTTATTTCCCCAATACTCTTTTTCAAGCACAGTGTCACCGCTGAAAATACCGGTAACATGGGATCGACCTGATTTAATACTCACTTTGAGTAAAGTCGAAAAACCTTGGATCGTTTTGTTTTCCTTATCACGCAACATGATCACGTGATCTTTTTCATAAAGATCATCAAGAAAAGTATTTCTGTTGTGATTGATATAGTACTTGGAAAATATCGCATACATTCGTTCTTGTTCGATTGGTGTGATTTCTTCTACAGCTACAATTGTGGCTTCAACTTTTCGTAAAGCTCTTTTTTCACTTCGCGCCGCCACGAACGGTTTTGGTTCTATTTTTATCTCTGAACTTCGCTCTATGTGCATTACTTAAGCCTAAACTTTTATTTCGCTAAATTGCACTATGACTCAGCAATGTTAGCGATGCGTTAAGGTCTAGGTACGTTGCAAACGCCAAACGCTTTTAGGAATTTTGTTTACATACTGAATGTATTCAGTAATTGGTCGATCAATTTCCAACAAATTTTGCGGAAAGAAACGCATATTTTCGTAGACCATTCCATCTTCACCCTGCAAGGCAAAAAAGGCACGTTGAGTTAGAAATATTAAAAGGCGATTAATAAAAAAACCACGGATGCCTGGGCGTTTCTGAGTCAAATAAATTGGTTGCACTAAAGTTTGGCCACCAGAAAGAGGACGATAAGCAAAAATCATATGTAGGGTCGGAAATTTGAATTTCCCTCCGAAGAGATAAACATTTTGCATCAAAGTCAGTAAACCATTATTGGCATGATCATATCGCATTGAATAGCCATAACGTGGACCTAAGATCAGTTGTGCTAGCTTTTCTTTCCAAGTTGTTTTTGGAACAGTTCCTGTCAGAGAAATATCAATTTGTCGGCCATTTTTTTTCTCGGCAATTTCAAGAGCCATTTCAATATTAAGTCGGTGAACTGTTTTTAAGTGTTGGGGATCAATTCCGTTAATCATAGTCACATGGTGATGACAGCTTCGCGTATAAGATTTTCCCATGACGCTGGTCCACTGCGCGCTGGGTAGATTTGGAAAATCTGCTAAATCTTGATTTTCTTGTGAGTTCGGAAAAACCCAAATGGAATCGTACTTTTCCAAAGTACGATAATGATTTACCTTAGCTTTTGTTGGAATCATTTTTTGACAGGGAACATCTGTGCATTCCCCATCTTCGTTAAAACGCCAGTGGTGGAAAAAACAGCGGATTTGATTTCCTTCGACTTTGCCGACACCTAAATGAGTTCCCATATGGGGACAATAAGCGTCTAAGGCACGAACCTTTTTATCTGCACCACGAAATAAAACTAGCTCTTGTCCACAAATTTCAAAACCTTTGGCTTTTCCTGACGGTAGGTCTTCGGAGGGACAAACGAAGTACCAACCTTCCGCTACAACACCAAAATTATTAAAAATCTGCATTTGGGGAATGGGCTGAGTATTTTGATTTCGAAATTCCAGAAAATCCGTCTGCATCAAAAAATTATATGAGGGACAGCTTTACGTCGTCAATTAGCAAGCTTTGAATATCTACTTCTACATATGTGTGCCATGCGATCTCCTATGTAATAAATATCTTTTCAAGGATTAAGAGAAATGAGAAGAGTCTATAGCAGTTTTAGCTCAAGTCAGCAATGGAAGCATGTAGTCGGGAGATCTATATGAAAACCCGTTTTCTAAATAATAATAATCTAATTCAAGTTTCCGATCTGCTACAGATTCGGAAGTCATATGAGTTAAACGATGATGTTTCATTATTGATTGGTAACCGATATCAGCAAGAGCTCACAGAAAAGAGTAATCGGCTTTTCTTTTTAGGATTTGGTGCCGACGAATCACCATTTGGATATGTTCAGCTTATTCTTAAGAATGCAGATAATGATCCAGATTTGGCAGATGGAGTAGAGATTGCCCATGTGCACGATCTTCGAATTAGAAAGGATTTGCAGGGTAGTGGATTTGGTCAAGTCCTAATGAATTATCTAGAGGAGGAGGCGCAAATGAAGGGAATTAAAATTTTGACTCTCGGGGTTGAAAACTGCAATACTCGTGCTCTCAATTTTTATCAGCGATTAGGATACGTGAAATTTAAAGAGTCACCAGGTCGTAATGATGATGAGGTTTGCTATTTAATGCGAAAATCTTTAGTTTGAAAATTTTCGAGCTGTCAAGATTTCTTCACTTTCTTCCGAGACCTCTTGCTAATCTCGTTGGCATCGATCGATAATTAGACCTCATGGTATGGCTCTAAGTCGAGCCCGTTCCCCGGAGGCTTAGCAAATTTCTAAAGATTTTGCAGTTTTTTCCGAAAATTAAAAATGGCAGAAACAAATCAAAATATGGATATTCCCGAGATGATCACTGGACTTTGTGTACTGGTGGTAGAGGACAGCGAGTTTGATCGTGCGTTGACAATCGCGACACTAAAAAAGATTGGTATTGGTAAAATACAAGTAGCTGAAAATGGAAGACTTGCAATTGCTAAAATTAAGAATGCCATCGCCGTGAAAAAACCTTTCGACATTATTTTACTCGATGCCAAAATGCCCACCGAAGATGGAATGAAAGTTCTGGGTTGGATTCGCGGCGAACCCGAATTAAAAAAACAAGTTGTGATTATGATTACCGCCACAGTCAGTTCTGAAGAAGTGGTCAAGTTTATTGAGCTTGGAATCAATGGCTATGTGGTGAAGCCTTTGATTCTCGGTGTACTACAGTCTAAAATTTTTGAGATCTTGAATATTCCAAACAAGAAGAAGGAACAGCATGTCGACTAAAGACTTGTTACGTTTAGATCCATTGGCCAAAACAAACTTGAAAAGCCTTCAAATTGAGGATGAAGTCGATATTTATCAACAGTTTGTCGAAATATTTCTAAAGACTTCGGATGAGTTTTTAGGATCTCTTAAGACAGCGAATATTTCTATTGCCCAACGTGTGTCGCATTCTTGGCGATCAAGTAGTTCTGTAATAGGCGCACAAATTTTAGCCAATCTTTGCTTACAAATTGAAACTTGTAGTGATTCCAAGAAATATAAAGAACTTATTGTTCTCGTGGAAAGCGAATACAAAGAGGTTAGGGCCCAACTCATACAAAGTCAAAAAGCTGGTTGAGCATCGCATTTATAGCTCGACTGGCACGCCGCACTCCTTAGTTAATTCAACTTCAAACTTGTGTTTATTCTCTTTGGAAGTTAGCTTGCAAAAACAAAAAAATACTTTATTAATCGGGAGTGGTAGATGCTTAAAACAGTTGTGCTTTTCTTAATTTTTTTTGGCGCCATCAGTGAAGTCTTTGCTGCCAAAAATTTTGAAACCAAAATCAATCAATGGAATCAATCTAACCCATCTTCAAAAGTTAAAAAACTGAATGCATTTTATCAAATGTATTGGGAATATCTAATGACGACGTATCCAGAATGGGCGACTCATCAAGGTTACCCAGGTCAAAATGATCGATGGACAGATATTTCCTTAGAGGGAATCGAACAACAAAAAAACGAGACTCGATTGGCGCTGAAGGCTTTAAGTACAATCTCGGAAAAGGGTCTCAAAGGCGAAGATCTTCTTAACTTTCGTCTCTTGAAATTTCGCTTACAGGATGAAATCAACAATTTCCAATTTCCGGGTGAATATTTAGCTATCGATCAAATGGGTGGAGTTCATTCATCACTCGCGGACCTTTTTCAAATTGCACCGAAGCGTAATGTTAAGGATTACAATGACATGCTGGTTCGCTTAGAATCTTCGGCATTGGTAATTGATCAGACCATTGCCTTGCTCAATGAAGGTTTAAAAAAAGGAATCACTCAACCGAAGGTGACCTTGGTCGGACTACCCGCGCAGTTTGAAAAACTTTTACCAGAAAAAATTGAAGATAGTCCGATCTATAAAGCCTTCAGTGAAATTCCAGTTGGAATTTTATCCGCAGAGAAAGCCAGTGCATTTCAAGCTCGGGTCAAAACCACAATTTCTGGTAAAGTTTATCCAGCTTTAAAAAAGCTGCGAGAATTTTTAGTCAATGAATACATTCCTCGTTGCCGTGAAACCATTGGTCAGTCCGCGCTACCTAATGGCGTAAATTGGTATAATGCTCGTATCAAAACTCATACGACCGTTGATCTTACCTCTGATCAGATTCATCAATTGGGTTTGTCCGAAGTAAAAAGAATTCGCACTGAAATGGATCATGTTCGTGAACAACTGAAATTTAAAGGGAGTTTTAAAGAATTCAATGAGCATTTGAAAGACTCAAAGTTTTATTTTTCAAAAGCTGAAGATCTTATTGAACGATTTCGCAGTATCGGAAAGGCAATTGATCCTGAATTGCCTAAATTTTTTGGAAAACTTCCAAGACTCACTTATGGAATTATCGAGATGCCCACATTTAAAGCGCCATCTTCTGCAGCTGCTTATTATGAGGGTGGCAGTCTTGAAGCGGGAAGAGCTGGCAACTTTGTAGCTAACACTTATGATCTTAAGGCTCGGCCTAAATGGGCTATGATTGATCTTACTTGCCACGAGGCCGTGCCCGGGCATCATTTTCAAATTAGCATTGCTCAAGAAATCGAGGGGCTTCCTGAGTTTCGAAAAAATATGCATTACACTTCGTATGTCGAAGGATGGGGTCTGTATGCAGAAACTATTTGTGATGATATGGGTCTATATAAAAATCCCTACGATAAGTACGGACAGTTGACCGCAGAAATGTGGAGAGCTGTTCGCTTAGTCGTAGATACCGGGATTCATGCTAAAGGTTGGACGCGTGAACAGGTCGTCAACTATTTTCGCGAAGCTGGCCCTTTCGCCGAGCAAGAGATTCAAGCCGAAACCAATCGTTATATCGTTTGGGCCGGACAAGCTTTGGCCTATAAAATTGGTCAACTGAAAATCAAAGAACTCCGAGATAATTCAAAAAAGATTTTGGGTGAAAAATTTGATGTTCGAAAATTTCACGACCAAATTCTTAATTCGGGCGCATTGCCTTTACCTGTGCTTGAACAGAAGATTTTAGATTGGACGAATAAGGACAGAACAAAAGCTAAATAGGGAGAGCAGACTAAAAACTAACCACAAACACCGTACTTCCATGAGCAGCAAGTTCAACCTTGAAACCTTGCTTTACTAGATTTTTGATAGAAATCACCTGGGTCGTCTTACTTAGTAAGTCGGTAATTTTTAAATTCGAGAGCGCCTTTGACTTAGTCGTCGAGAGAAGTGTTTCATTTAGCAATCGATCAGAAATTTTTAATCTCAGCGCTTGGGCGGTTGATGTCCCGGTCTTGACGGTTATCCATAATAATTTTCGGAGTGGATCTTTGCGAGCAAACGCGACAGTTCTTTCAGAATTTTTGGATAATGATAGACGTGTTTGTACTTTTGCGCCTGCTAGAAGTGATTGTAGTAATGATCTTTTTTCTTCAGAGTCAGTCATGTTGACGTAGGCGCCTGAATTATAATTTTCAAAAATAAGCGCACCAATTTGAACAAGTTGTCCTTCTGATGTTGGGCAACTGTAGCCGACGGGTTTGTCTTGCAGGAATAAAATAGCTGCACAGCCGTTTTTTTGTATCGAGGCTAAGTCATAGGTGTAGATAGGACTTGAGGAAAAAATTTGAACTGGCAACGTTCCCATCTCAGTTGGGGATTTAAGTTGCTTTTTTGCGTTCATATAAAACGTAAGCGCTACGGTCCCTGGGCCACGTGCTGTCGAAACAGTCTCTGTGATTTGTGGATAAAGAGTGCGCGTAAAATCACTTGAAAGAAAATTAATAATCGTTTTTCCCTCGTTAAGAGATCGCGCCAATAAGCTCAAAGTTCGAGGCGAGCTATGACCCGTATCTAAATGGATGAGGGCTTTTGGTTCAGTGAAACTGATCTCGGATGAAATGTCTCCGTGAAGAATGCGGGGATTGAGATTCGCATTCATAAGATAGCCCAACAACCCACCGGACCAGTCGGCAGCAGCTTCATTGGCCGGAAGGTTCAAATCCCTAGATGGTTGATGGCTGGTGCTGTCGATGACAAGCGACACATCATCAACAACCTCGAGTGAACGCGCTAAGAAATCCTGATAAGGCGCAATAACATCAGTGCCAATCTTTTTTAAATCAAAAAAATGACCGCGTGGTTCGGCTTGACCATTGAGGGGCGAATCGAAAAATAATTCTTCGTCTTGTTGTGCGCCTGTTTTGATAATGCGTCTGACATCAAGGCCAATGAGAATTTTTTGGTCAGACTGAGCCTGCAGTTCGTTCCAGAAATCTTCAGGCAGTTGCTCGAGTGAAGTGTTGGTAAGACGTCGATCGTATCGAAGATTTTCAAACAAAGGATTTACTTTGGAGTGGGCCCATTCGACGCCCCAGTTTTCACCTTCGTTAAAGTAATAAATAAAAAAAGCTTTTAAACCATGACCTAAAACCGTCAGGTAGGTTTGTTGGCGCGACTCAGGAGTTACGTTGATGCCTTGCCACCAGCCTCCTTGAATTTCTGGGCCCATCACCCATTCTTGTCGTGAACCCAAATACGCATCGCTGGCTTCATCGGCAGCCTTTACGTCAAAGTCTGCTTTAAAAGGAAAATTCAAAAGCGGTTGGTGCGACTCTTCGAAAGTTTTTGGATACAGATTAACTGTCATCATGCCGGTTTTTGCACGGTCATTTCTTAATATAAAATTAGGCAAAAGCCCATCAGCCGGGGCATTAAAACTTTCGGCAAGAGTAAACATCACCTGGGGTTCGTGAATATCGATTTGCTCCCACAGATTCCGAATCTGCGATAAAAAGCCATAAATTGAATCGTCGGAAAACTTGTACCAATCTTGGTCTTCAAAGATGTTTTGTCTCGGAGTTGTCGGTGGTTGAATTTGATTCCACCGCATCCACTTGCGTCCGTGGGCTTTGTTGAGATCAGCAAGGTCAAGATAAGAGTCCTTTAGAAAATTTTGATAACGTTGAATAGTCGATGGACCGAAGTCATGGTTGTAAATAGATTGCCACTGATAATTTGTTTCGTTATCGATTTGCAAAAAAATGACCGGCTTACCCGGTCCGATATAGTTTTTTAAAACCTGTTCATTGAGCGCGTTAAACCAGAGTTGCGAGTGCCTCAATAGATCGGGATTATGATAATCATACAACCGACTGCGTTTCCCATAGGGCGTGCGCATGTGACTGTTCGGATATTTGTCATGAAACCACTGCGGAATTGCACCAAACCCTAAGAAACCCCATTCGGCATTTATGTAGGGACCCGGGCGTACCATGATTCGCGTGATTCCGTGATTTTCTATCAACTTAAAAAATGTAATGATATCACGTGACGGATAGTCGGGGCGTCCATCTTGATCAAGATCAACGGTGCCAGTGAAATCAAATTTTCCTTCTTCATATTCATGAAAATCCCAAGGGATATAAAAACTGACCGCGTTCATTTTAGCTTCAACGGCACGATCAAGAGCTTTATTCCAGAGGGCAATAACTTCTTCACGATTTTGATTAGCTTGGTAGCCTGCACGTAAGCGAAAATACTGTATTTCAGCACCAAAAAGTTGAGGTTGAGCTTGATTATCAACAAAGAGTTGATGATCCCGAATTTCAACGGCTTGAGCAAAACCAGTTAGAGAGAAAAAAAGAAAACATAGACTTACAATTTTATTGATCATTTCTGCCTCAATCTTTGCAATCAACCTGTCCCTGAATTCCTAAACGAGCACCAACGGCTTCACTGATACATCCATCACGATTTTGTAAAAAACTCGCGACACCTGAAAGAAAGTTACCTTCGCAAACGTCGTTTAATCGAAATCCCACTCCTCGGGCCCGGATAACAGAAAGATTTCGAAATTCGTTATTATAAGTGCAAGTGGATTGATCCTCAGTGGTGGCTAAAAACACGCCGTGGTTGCCAGAATTGCTAATCGAAACGTCTTCGAAAATATTTGAATTGGAGTCGCGCATAAAAATACCCACATCGCCGTTATCTTTAATTTCAATGTTTTTAAAAAAATTTCCATGAAATCGAATATCGAGTGAAATGCCAGCCGCAAGATTATTTTTAAGCACCAGGTCCGAAATTCTTGCACCCGTAGTTTCATATCCAGCAAAGCCGTCAAACTGACTGTCTGTAACTACTAAATGATCTATTTCAAGATCATAGCAGCCCTTTTCGGTGACGACTCCACCTGAACGGGCGCCTGTGATAAAAACATTTTTAATGAGTCCATTCGTAACGCCACGAACAGTAATGCCATTATTGCGAATAACAGAAACACCGCCACTATCACATGGGCCACCCCAACACTCGTATTTTTGATACCAACGGTTTCCATCAATAGTGATATCGACGACTTGAATATTATGAAGAGGTATCGGGGGGGTGGCGATTTCACCCATAACAATAACAGGTGTGTTGATATTGTTTCCAAGTCGTAGAGTGACACTGCCTTGTCCTCGCAAGGTCACATTGCTACGATCTAAAATAATTGGTGATAAGCAGACATAGGTGCCATTCGGAACAACAACTTCGCCTCCAGTCACAGGCAGATTAGAAATTTCTTGACGAATAAATGTACATTCATCTGCCGGTGGCGACGCGACAAGTACAATGCCCGGCGATAATAGCAATTTAGTAACTAAATAGAGTGTAAACATATTGAAAGCGTAGCGGTAAAGCCTAGGTGTAGCAATTGCAATATACGAATGAATGAAAAATATTGTAGGATAATTTTCACCACTTGATTCTGTTGCGAAGGAGTTCAAATTGACGTTCGTAGAGCAATCTTTAGTTTTCTTTGGTGCCACTATTGTCTTAGTGCCGCTCTTTAAAAAATTGGGTTTTGGATCGGTACTGGGTTATCTTATTGCGGGTATTGTTGTTGGTCCCTTTGGCTTGGGGTTTATTCGCGACCCTGAAATTGTTTTTCATTTTTCTGAACTGGGAGTCGTCCTTCTTCTTTTTATGATCGGGATTGAAATTCATCCCCATAAACTGTGGGCGATGCGCCGGCATTTAGTTGGTCTGGGTGGAACGCAAGTTATTTCCTGTACGCTTTTATTTATGCTTATAGGATTGTTCTTTGATCTTTCTTTGACGGTCGCTGTAGTTATTGGTTTTGGGCTTTCCTTATCTTCGACAGCTTTCGCGGTACAAACTTTAACCGAAAGAAATCAGTTTAATACCGAATTCGGACGAGCCAGCTTTTCAATCTTATTAATGCAGGATTTGTTTGCTATTCCAGCTCTAGCGATCATCCCTGTTTTAGCAGTGACAGAGCAAGTAAACGGAATGTCTTGGAATGGAGTGGCAGCAGGTCTTGCAGTCATCGTCCTTATCATTGTGGTGGGGCGATTCTTGATGCGTCCCTTATTTCGCACAGTGGCCTCGATGAGATCGCGCGAACTTTTTACCGCCACGACTTTGTTTATTGTTTTGGGCGTGGCCTCTTTGATGCAAAAAGTAGGATTGTCGGCCGCTTTGGGTACATTCATCGCCGGTGTTTTGCTAGCGGACTCAGAGTATCGTCATGAATTGGAAACTAATCTAGAGCCTTTCAAGAGTATTTTGTTGGGTTTGTTCTTTATTGCTGTTGGAATGAGTGTGAAACTTGATCTAATTTTGCAACAGCCCTTGCTGATCCTTTTGCTGACTTTAGGTTATTTGTTTGTGAAAGCCGGTGTGATTTATTTGGCCGGCCGAATTTTTAAATTGCAACATAACAATTCGAAGTCGATGGCCTTGATGATCGCGCAAGGTGGGGAGTTCGCCTTCGTCATTTTTGGCATTGTCGCGCAACTAAAAATGACTCCTGAAAAGACTCTGTCCTTGCTGACAGTCATCATCACTCTATCAATGGCCTTGAATCCATTACTTAATTTTATCAGCGAAAAAATTTCTAAATTTGCACAAAAAGAAATAGCTCCACGTTATGATGAAATTGATGATCAGGAAGCCATGGTGATCATCGCTGGTTTTGGTCGATTCGGTCAAATTTTTAGTCGTATTTTTAGAGCACAAAATATTTCTTTCGTTGCTATTGATCACGATCCCACGCAAATAGAATTGGTCCGAAAATTTGGTAGCAAGGTTTACTATGGTGATGCTTCAAGAAAAGATATTCTAGAAGCGGCGGGCGCCGCGAAAGCAAAATATTTTATTTTGGCTATTGATGATGTCGAGGCCTCGGTTAAAACAGCAAAACTTATAAAAGAAGATTTTCCTAATTTAAAAATCTTTGCCCGGGCCAGAAATCGGGGCCATGCTTTTGATCTGATGCAGCTGGGAGTAAAAAATATCAAACGGGAAGTTTTTGATTCTAGCGTTTATTTTGCCAAGGACCTTTTGTTAGATATGGGTTTTAGCAAGGAAAAAGCGACGACTTTGATTGATAAATTTAAAATTCACGATGAAATCATGCTCGAAGAGCAATTCAAAGTGCGCGATGATGATAAAAATTTCGTCAGTGTTTCTAGTCAGGGAGCCGCGCAACTGGCACAAGTTTTAAGCGAAGACGAGAAGCAATCGAATATTTCGAGATAGGCTCTTGCCTACTTCCAAAATTTCCATTTGAACTTAATTTTTTTATTTTCAAGTAATTCACGCCAATCGATAAATAAAAATGAAAGCATAAAGAATAAACCTGCTGCCATCAATAATAGGTTCTTGATATCGAGGGAACCTTTATACAAGTCGCTAAAATTATGTATGGCGTATTTGCCAGAGATAAGAATCGCACTGTCGCCAATAAGATTGCCCAAAAAAAATGGCGGTATGATCAAAATCTTTTTAACCCGAGCAAGTCCTGTTGCAGAGAAAAGTGCTGTTGTTGAAAGCGGAAGAAGAGAGTAAATAAAAATAAAAAAGAAAGTCATCACACCTTTTTGCGAAAGTTTTTTACCAAGAAATTTGAGATCCTCTTCTTTAACCGAGCCGATCGTTTTGTCCCCAATCCAGGGAATAATGTAGGTCACGAAAATGAGTCGGCCACAAACTGTTCCAGCTGTACCAAAGAGTGCAACAACCCATGGATTGAGATCGAATTTAAGCATGACAAGCATCATCAGTGTCCATGCGGGTGGTGCAAAGACGGGGATACAGTCCACAAGAACTGAGCTGATGTAAACAAGCAGGTAAGGGAACATTGACAATGGCATACCAGAAAATTTGCTTAATGGTATTGTTAAATTCCTACTTAGGTAATAAATTATTCCTCGAAAGTGAGAAATCAAGTTGATCTTCAAGTTTTGGAGCAGCTCATTGTGCGCGGGCTTAGAGATTTAAAAACTAAAGAAAGGTAATTTATGAGTTATGTAGATGGTTATGTAATCCCAATTAAGAAGAAGAATATAAAAGCCTATCGAAAAATGGCAACCTTAGGATGCAAAATTTGGATGGAACATGGTGCACTCGATTATTATGAATGCATCGGTGATGATTTTGCTAAATGGGGTTGGGGATTTCCTAAAATGTGTAAATTAAAGACGGGTGAAACTGTTATTTTTGCCTTTATTGTTTATAAATCCAAAGTCCACAGAAATAAAATTAACGCCAAAGTTATGAAAGATCCACGGATGAAAATGGACGGAGTTACGATGCCATTTGATATGAAACGATTTTCAATGGCTGGGTTTAAAACGGTTGTTCAGGCAAAGTAGCTTGTTCATGTTATTTGATCAGAAAATATTACTAGCAGTACAAAAATGGCGCCGTCCGCTTTTGAATAAATTATTTTTATTTCTAACTTATTCAGGTACGGCGAAGGCATGGCTAGCTGGTACTGCAGCAAAAAAATTAATTCCAAGAAATCGTCCCTCAGAAGCAATTTTTGGATACGCAAGGGTAATAGAATCACCAACTTGTGGATCCTTTCCTTCTTCACACACAGCTGCCGCTGTTGCGTTTTACTCTGCACTTCAATTTATTTCTCATCCACTGGCATCTTTTGTCGGAGTGTGGGCCTTGTTAGTTTCATTTTCACGACTTTATTTAGGTGTTCATTATTTGACAGACATTATTGGTGGTGCAGTTTTGGGTACTATTATAGCAATAATTTTTATTTGGTTTGTATTCTTATAAAATCGATTTGTTGCTAGCGATGGCGCGTCTAGGTAAAATTTTACTGTCAAAAGGGCTTGCTATTAAGCAGAGCAACTTGCCTTTCGTTCAAAAAAAAGTGAATGATCTTCTTTAATTACTCAGGAGGTAAAATGAAAAAAGTATTATTGGCTCTAGCTTCGGTTTTAGTTTTTGGTCTCAGCGCAGGTGCAGTTGAAAAACCCGCTCAAATGGATCCAAAAATGCAAGAAATGATGAAAAAGTATCAGGCTGCGGGCACACCCGGTGAATCTCATAAAATTCTTGCCGATGCTGCAGGAAAGTGGAAAACAACTTCGCAAATGTGGCAGAGTCCAGATGGTAAACCTGAAATTTCAAAAGGGACTGCCAATTTAAAAATGATTCTTGGTGGCCGTTGGTTACAACAAGAGTTTAAAGGCAAAGCCATGGGTCAACCGTTTGAAGGGATTGGTCTTGTCGGTTATGATAACGTTAAAGGAAAGTATGAATCTCATTGGTTTGATTCTATGAGTACAGCCTCAATGGATGCTGAAGGAGATTACGATGCTTCAACAAAAACTTTGAAAGATAAAGGTTCGATGAGTTGTCCAATCTCGCCAACCAAAACTCAAGAAGTTCGTAACGAATGGCAAATGATTAGCAAAAATAAAATGATCTTTTCAATGTTTGGCAAAGGTCCCGAAGGCGGTCCTGAGTTCAAAATGATGGAAATTGTTTACACAAGATAAAATCTTTTGAAAGCGAGCTCCACGAGCTCGCTTTTTTTCATTCCAAATTCTTTTTAAAAAACTCCACAGTCCGTGACCATGCCAACTGAGCTGCTGTCTTGTCATATCTTGGAGTCGTGTCGTTATGAAAACCGTGATTTGCTCCCTCATAAAGATGATGTATGTAATTTATCTTATTGGCCTTGAGTGCAACTTCGTATGCGGGCCAGCCCTTCACGATGCGCTCATCAAGTGAGGCATCATGGATAAGAAGTGCGGCTTTGATCTTCGCAACATCTTCGGTTTGTGGTTGTGAACCATAAAATGGTACGGCGGCTTTAAGGTCCTTTCCCATTTTTGTAGCGAGAGTATTGGAAATAGCGCCACCAAAACAGAAACCAACAACGCCAAGTTTACCATTGGAATCAGATCGAGCTTTCAGCCACCGTGCTGCTGCCAGAAAATCTTCAGTCATTTTTTCGCGATCAACCGTTTTGAAAAGCGTACCACCTTTCTCGTCATCACCGGGATAACCGCCCACGCTAGTCAGTCCATCTGGCGCAAAGGCGATAAAGCCTTCCGTTGCCAAGCGACGAGCGACATCTTCAATGTAGGGATTCAGACCGCGATTTTCATGAATCACCAGAACAACAGGATAGTTTCCTGCTTTCGCGGGTCGCGCAAGATGACCACGAATTTTTCCGTTACCCTGAGGCGACGGAACAGTGACCTCTTCGGTCTTAATGCGACTATCATTCTTAGGAACTTGGATTGCCCAGGCATAGTTTGGACAAAGGCCTTCCCACAGAGCAGCAACCGTAATTCCAATGGCAAACTTTTGTGCCTGATTTAAAAAAGTTCGACGATCCATCTCGCCGTGAACATAGCGATCAAAAAGGGACCAAAGTTCTTGCGGATATTCCTGAGCAGATTTTCGTTTTGTCATAAAGTACAATATAGCGGGGTGGACAAGGGAAGTGAAGCTGAAAACTCGCTGAGCCATCTGGACTTTATTTTAAGTTACCTACTTTATAAAATTAAAAATGACTTATAATTTTATTAATAGTAACTAATTATGACATGAAGATTGAAGAACTAAACCTATCCTCACTCAAATACTTTTTAGATGCTGTTGAGTTAGAAAGCATAACAATGAGTGCTGAAAAAAACCATATTTCACGTCCGGCAGTTAGTCAGGCGATTGTTCGTCTAGAGCAGTGGTATGGAAGAACACTTTTACGCCATAAAAAAAGACAATTTGAACTAACTGAAGAAGGTAAAATATTTTTTAGATTGGCTAAGCAGAATTTTGAAAATCTAAAGCTTGGATTTTTGCAAGCACAGGATCCAGATAAATCTCTCAAAATTGGATGTTCGGCATCTCTTGTTGATTTAGTTTTTCCAAAAATAATTGGCCTAATAAATAAAAGTTCTCGCCCGGTGGTCAAAATTGGACCAACCAATCAATTGCTCGATATGCTTGATCAGAAAAAAATTCATATTGGATTTTTAATAGAAAATCAAAAAATTTCACATTTAAAATCCGTTGAATTTCATTCTGGGACTTTTCAGATTCGATCAAAGTCTGGAAAAATTGGCGATACTCTGATTACAACAGAAGCTAGATCGGAAGTAGATTCTTTCTTAAAATTTGCGTTCAAGAAAAAATTGAATTTTAGTCGCCATCTTGAAGTTGAGAGCTGGACAGTGGCAAGTCGATTAGCTGAAATGATGAATGGGGCTTGTTTAGTGCCAGACTATCTTCCTGCCGAAAAACTACGACTTGTAACTATGAAGGGATGGACCTTTCCCTACAAAGCACAGGTTATTACTCAAAAAGATTCTATTCTCAGTGGACTTGAGTCAGAACTGATTCAGTCAATTACTTTAAAGTAGATTGGCCAAAGAAGACTCTAACCTGTTGTCTGCATCCCGCTGGAAATCCCCGTCACGGTTAAGCGTAAAAGATGTAGATCCTTCTTTTGTTTGGCCAAAATTTGCAGCATATTCAGCGGATGAATCATGGCCGAGCGAAGAAGAATGCTTTCGCCAAGCCATGGACGAAACCATAAAAGATCAGTTTGACCGCAAATCTCGTTAAAACATTTCAAAGTTTTTTCATATTCAGAACGAAAATCTTTTGTCGCTGTGGCAATGGCTTCAGCGGATAGATCACTTTTTGCCAAGTACAATTGCCAAACTGACAATTCAATTTTTGCCAAAGTAAAACCCAGAGCTTTTATATAAGAAGTAAAAACCGGATCATTTTTAAATGCCTGTTGCAAAGAATTTTTTTCTTCTGAGTTCATTTCTGCCCAGGTGCTGCCAACACCCCACCAAGTCGGAAAAAGAACCCGAGTTTGTGTCCAGCAAAGAACCCAGGGAATAGCGCGAAGACCTTTCACACTAATTTCTTTTGTACGTTTAGATGGGCGCGAGCCAATTTTTAAAACATTCAGATAAGAATAAGGCGTAGCGGATTCCACCATATGCAAAAACTCAAGCGATGCAATTCGTTCTCGGTATTTAGAGGAAATCTTTTTTGCGAAAGAATTCATGATGGCTCTTTTTGCAATAGCTACGGGTTCTTTTTTTAGTCCAGCCGTCGCACAAGCGGCGATTTTTTCAATTTGTCGTCGGGCAATGGCAGGTGTCGCTAGTGATCTCTCGACCATTTCGCCTTGAACTGTGACCTTGTAGCGAAGCAGCGCTGACTTTGGCCACCAGGCTGTTTGATCTTCAATCGAGCCACCGCCGCGATCGATACTTCCTCCTGAGCCATGAAAAAACACCGCCGTAAGGCCCGCGTCTTGGCAAACTTTTTCTAATTTCGGTAAAGCTTCAGAAATGGCTAAACGACTGGCTAGCACGCCAGCCTCTTTGGCCGAATCGGAATAACCAACCATCATTTCAAGCAATCTATTCCAGTTTTTAACCGCCGCTTTTTTAATTTCCGAATCCTGAGTCATTTGAGTCATGATTTTATCGGATTCCGCTAAAGCTTTGGAGTTTTCAAAAAGGGGAATTACAGAAATCGGAATGTCTTTCCAAATTGATTTTTGAAAAGCGCTTGCGGCACGTATATGTTCGATAGATTCAGCCATACTAATAATAAATCCCCGCGCGTACCAACGGGGATCTGAGCCACGAGAAATTTTTTCGATAGTAACAAGCATTCGATGAATCGCTAATTTTTTTCGATCCTTTAGCGCCGTCATTAAAACATCGGAAGATTCCCGCAGTTCCAAAGGAACAACCAAGGCTGGAAATGTTTTCAGTATCTGACTGAGGCGTTGAAACTGAGGATGAAGTGCTCCGATGCTTTCTTTGTACTCTTTCTTAAATAAAGCCATTGATTTTTTAAAAGATTCAACTTTTTTTGCATCGCCCGTTTGAATTTTACGAAGTTGATGAAGAATTTTTTCTATTTCAGAAATTCGTATTTGCAAATTTTTCGAAGGAAATAGGGACAGAGTTTTTCGAATACTGAGAAGTTCATGTGATACAATTCGTAAGATCTCGGCCCGAGACAAAGTTAAACTTTGCAACATAGTTTTTTCATCCACACCAGGATGTCCATCTTTATCTCCACCAACCCAGCTGCGAATAAAAAACGGAATCTGCTGGTGGTCATTATCAATCAGGGCGAAGAGAACATCATCGCGAAAGAGAAGGGAATAAATATGCTCAGCTTCGTCTTTGACCTTGGGTGATCGATCGCGAATGACGGGAGTGCGCCAAGCGATTTCTAAAAGATGAGTCAGGTCATCGCTCTCTTTTGCAGTGAACTCCACTGAGTGATCTGCAAGGCGATGATTCAAAACTTGAATGAGCAGAGATTGAATTTGGTGAAAGACCGCAATATTTTGTGGAGATCTAGCCTCGGTCGGATGGGCAGTAAGAACATAAATGAGAGCTTCTAACTGCGGTCCCTCTGCCACAAAATCCGACGAATGTTTCAAGCTCACCCGATGGCTGCGATAGGCGTTTTCGCAAGTATTCATAAGTTCAAGCATCAAGGTAAAAGCATGAGCAATGTCATGATGCTCTTTGGTCGTGAGCGACTCTAAATCTTTGAAGTGATCTTTAAGTTTCAGGAAGGCTTGATCAAAAGAAATATCACGAAGCATCGCCATCCCGGAACGGAGGGATTCAATTCGTTGATAACTTTTTTTACCCAGTTCTCGTTGGATAACTTGGCCAAGAAGGCTTACCGAAATATTGACTAATTTGCGGAGCTCTTTAGGTATTTCCATTAAGCGGTAGTAACAGGTTTAATACAGAAAGAGTATATTTTTACCGTATTTCCAGTAAAAATAAAGTTAATTTATATAAAAACACTGTTTTTACAGTAATTTTACAAAAATTAACCGCTTAAGCAGTAAAAAATATGAAAAATATAATAATTTTACTGTAAAAACAGTAAAATTGGTGTATATTTACTTCTATGGCAGTAATTTTAACTAATAAAAACCTATCAGAAGTTGTTAGGGCCACTCGAAAAAAAGCTGGCCTTAGTCAAGTTGAACTCGCAGAGCTGGCAGGGGTGGGGAAGACCCTTGTTTTTAATGTTGAGAACGGGCGAATCAATGCACAGTTCGAAAATCTGTTACGGATTTTTCACGTTCTGAATATTAAGCTCACAATCGAGACTCCCTAATGCGAAAAGCTGAAGTGTTCGTCAAGAATGTGAAGGCTGGTGTGTTTATTGAAATCAGCCAGTACGAGTATGAATTCGTTTACGAATCTGATTATCAGGGCAGCCCAGTATCGGTCACTCTTCCGCTAAAAACGAAACAATACAAATTTAATTCTTTTCCCGCAGTGTTTGAAGGCTTGCTTCCAGAAGGTGTTCAGCTCGAAGCTTTACTCAGGGATAAAAAAATAAATCGCAGTGACCTATTTAAACAACTCATGGTGTGTGGAGCTGATTGCGTGGGCGCAGTCAGCGTAAAGGAACTCGCATGAGTCGATGTTTGTTTACTTATGAGCTCTTAAAATCAGGAGAAAAAAATTATTCAAAAGAGGGACTAAAAACTCTTTTAAGAACTCTCAATCGACTCGAAATATTTCCCTATGATCAAGAACAGCAAATCGAAATTGCTCGCCAGATGGCTAAGAAAATTTCAATTCAAGGAGTGCAACCGAAATTCAGCGTTGTTTTGTCGTCTAAGGATCAGGCGTTCAAGGAAGTTGAAAGCAAAGGCCAATATATTTTAAAACCGCAGGTAAGTCTCTACAAAGAATTACCTGAAAATGAAGATCTAACAATGCATCTGGTGTCGCTTGCTGGAATCAAAATTCCTTGGCATGGATTAGTAAAATGCTCGGATGGCAGTCTGTCTTATGTAATTAAACGCTTTGATCGTGTGGGCAAAGAAAAAATTCCTATGGAAGATTTCACTCAATTGATCGGCGCTTCACGAGACACTAAATACGATATTCCGATCGAAAAGGTCGTTGAGGCAATTGAAGATTTTTGTACTTTTCCCACGATCGAATATTTAAAACTCTATAAACGCATTATACTGGCATTTTTATTGGGGAATGAAGACTTACATCTCAAAAATCTTTCGATAGTTACGATTGACGAAAAAGTTCAATTGTCACCGGTGTATGATTTTGTGAATTCCACCATCATCAATTCCAATAGTGACGAAGAATTAGCTTTGAGTATTGGTGGTAAGAAAAAAGATTTTACCAAGATCGACTTTACTGAGGGTTTTGCTATGCAGACACTCTTCCTTAGAAAAGAGATGGTCGAAAAAGAACTGCAGAAACTTTTGAACTGTATTCCCGAATGGAAAATAATGATTGAAAAATCTTTTTTATCAGCTTCACTGAAAATCAAATATATTGAATTAATTAATAAACGCGCCGCTCGTTTAAGGTAGATATTTTTTCACTTGCATCGCAATCGACTTGCCATTGACCTCTATACTCAAGTGTTCGTCTTGAAGCAAAATTCCCCAACGATTATTTTTTTCAAGAGAACTCTCGAGTTCAAGTAAAATTTTTGGATCGAAAGCATAAATTTGAATCTGATTGGCTTTGTGAACATCATTGTTTTTAATATCTAAAAGTAGGACTTCGGCGCTTTTGTAAGTGTAGACAATAACTTGCCGTGCGGCCTTGTTAGCCTTATGAAGTTTTCTAGCAGAGGGATTTCCGATTTCGACCCAAAGATCAATTGCGCCATTGTCCGTTATAACTTGCAATGCAGGACCTTCGGGATCCCCAAGACCTTTCGAGGCAAATTCAAGACCTCTTTGATAGCTTAGACTGTAAGCCAGAGTCCGAGTTAAAAGGTAAGGAACTGCCTCCGAGGGATGTTGTGCGACCCGAAAATCGAGTGACTCATAAATTCCACGATCAATATCCGAAAGTTCAATTTGAAAACGATACAGCATGCCAAGTGGTACCTTAATTTGCCAGGGCCCGGCTAGAGTTATTTATTTGATCTTCTTTGGCAAAACAAACACAATTAGAGCGTCTATCCAGAGTGATAGATTACTATAAAGGAGTGATACTTATGAGGATTTCCAAAGGTTTAAGTTTATTCGTGTCTGTGACAATGTCGTTGTTACTTTCGAATATTCCATCTGTCGCTTTTGCAGAAGGTATGATTTCAACAAGCGTCGTTGTTGCGGAATTAAATCGTGTCGAAGAACAAAAGAATGTTGAAAATTTCCTGCAAAGAAATGATGTGCGTGAAGAATTAATTAAACGTGGAGTCGCACCCGATGAAGTTTCATCACGATTGGCAAGTTTGTCAGCGACGGAATTGCGTATGCTTTCGACTCAATTAGATCAAGCCCGCGCTGGGGGCGATATTTTAGTCACGGTTTTATTAGTTGTGCTTATTATTTATTTAATTAAACGAATCTAAATTGAAATCGGTTTTCTTGATCGCATTCACGCTGTTTCTTGCGGGATGCGTGACGACCGCTCGCCAAACAGAAATTTTATTGAAAAATCCACCGACAAATCTTAAACGCTCGGTGGAAATTCCTCATGTTCCTTTCATTGATCAGGCCGTTGGTCATTGTGGCCCCGCGACGCTGGCTATGGTGATGAACTGGAATGGCAGGCCAATATCAGTTCAAGATCTGGCTTCCCAAGTTTACACGCCAGGCATGAAGGGAAGTTTTCAAGCTGATATGATCAGCGCCAGCAGACGAAATTCGATGATGGCTGTTCAAATTGAAGGTCTTCCCTCACTCTTGAATGAAGTCTCTGCAGGTCATCCGGTCATTGTATTTGAAAATCTCGCGCTCACTTGGGCACCTCGATATCATTATGCTGTGGTGTATGGTTATGATCTTGATCAAGAAAAAATAATTATGCATTCGGGACCCGAAATCGGAAAACGCTGGGATCTACGAAAATTTGAACGTTCATGGATATTAGGGGATTATTGGGGACTTGTTGTTTTACCACCGGGACAATTAGCTGCCTCGGGTACAGAGTTAGCTCACGTCACCGCAGCAGCAGGATTAGAACAGCTCTCGAAAATTGATGAAGCAGAAAAATCTTATTTGGCAATTTTAAAAAATTGGCCAGAAAGTTTGGGAGCATTGATTGGGATGGGCAATTTGTCCTATGAAAAAAAAGAATACAAAAACTCGGTAGAGTATCTTCGTCGTGCAGTTGCGGCCCATCCAGAATCCGCGGCCGCCAAACACAACTTGGCCTTTGCAGAAAAAGAGATTAAAAAATTTACGAAAGAATCTTCGAAGCTAAATACTCTTCGTAAGTGATGTGATTGTCATAGACCACGGTCCGATCAATTTCGATAATCCGATTGGCCACAGTCTGAATCAATTCATGATCGTGCGAGGTGAAGATAACAGTTCCTTTAAATCTTTTAAGTCCCTCGTTCACGGCTGTGATGCTTTCGAGATCCAAATGATTAGTTGGTCCATCAAGCAAAAGCACGTTAGCTCCAGAGAGCATCATTTTTGAGTACATGCACCGCACTTTTTCCCCACCCGAAAGCACAGTGGGATTTTTCAGAGCATCGTTTCCACTGAAAAGCATTTTTCCCAAGAAACCACGTATAAAAGATTCATCTTTTTCTTTAGAAAAAGGGCGCAACCAATCAACCAAATTAGAAACATCTGATTGGAAATGTTTTGAGTTATCTGTCGGGAAATAACTTTTAGAAACGGTGATTCCCCAAGAAAACTGGCCAGAGTCGGCTGTTATTTCGCCGGCAAGAATATCTAAAAGCAAAGTCTTAGCCAAATCGCTTCGACCAAGCAGTGCGACTTTATCACCAGTTTTTAAACTAAAATTGATATTTTTTAAGAGCTGCTGGCCTTCAAAACTTTTGTTGATATTTTCAACTGTTAAAACATCTTTTCCTAACTCGCGTGCGATATCAAAACCGATGAATGGTTGTTTGCGTGAAGAAGCGGGCAGTTCGTGAAATTCCAGTTTTTCAAGAGTTTTTTGACGTGAAGATGCCTGTCGGGATTTCGAGGCATTTGCGCTAAATCGAGCGATGAAGGCTTTCAGTTCTTCCGCTTTGTCACTGCTCTTTTTATTTTGATCAGACAACAATCGTTGTTTCAGTTCGCTGGCTTGCTTCCAGAAATCATAGTTGCCGGTGTAAACATGGATCTTTCCATAGTCGACATCCGCAATGTGAGTGCAGACTTTATTCAAAAAATGTCGATCATGCGAAATCACAATAACTGTATTTTCAAATTGCAGCAAAAATTCTTCGAGCCACTGAATGGCGTGAATATCTAAATGATTCGTCGGTTCATCTAACAATAGAATATCTGGTTTTCCAAAAAGAGCCTGAGCTAAAAGCACTTTTACTTTTTCACCGCCAGTCAGTTCCTTCATCAATCTTTGATGAAGCGACTCGTGAATCGCAAGTTCTGCAAGCATGACAGCGGCATCTGATTCAGCTTCCCAACCATTTAATTCGGCAAATTCAGCTTCAAGTTCCGATGCTTTAACTCCATCTTCATCCGAAAAATCCACTTTTGCATAAAGAACATTCTTGGCTTCCATAACTCTAAAGAGTTTTTCATTTCCCATAAGAACGGTATTTAAGACTGTAGTATTTTCATAAGCATAGTGATCTTGCTTCAGCATCGAAAGACGAAGATTAGCCGGAATAATGACTTCGCCCATATTAGGTTCAAGCTCTTTAGCAAGAACTTTAAGAAAAGTAGATTTTCCAGCGCCATTTGCACCAATCAAACCATAGCAATTTGACGGAGTGAATTTAACATTCACATCTTCAAAAAGTTTTTTCCCACCAAAACGCAGGCTGACATTTGTCGTGGTAATCATAGGTCGCAGAGTCTACCAGAAATCTGGATGCTTTACTAGCCCCTGATGTAATGCCGTTAGCTTAAGTCCTCTTCTGCTATTCCTTGCTCATTATTAAATTTTGCTACTCATTGGTTCAAGCTTGGGACTTCCATTCGAAAAGCGTCCTTTCTCAACCTTCTTATTCGCTTGGAAATATCGATTCTCGCACGGCGGGACTTTGCGCAACTCTCGCAAAGGTCGAGGAACAAGGCTGCTCTCTAAAAAAGAAGCTCTCCACCTTGTTTTCAAAGCTAATAAGGATTGTCTTCGTGGGGGACTGCGTACCTACCGAAGATATTTTCTTATTCAAAAAATTGTGGATCGTTATGCGCAAAAAT